>Ga0206897_1064_pt1 | contig 26929 bp, 37 predicted proteins | sample Alteio_BWOrgHeat_49_FD_152972 | JGI IMG/M metagenome (GOLD analysis project Ga0206897, IMG submission 152972) | Enriched cells from forest soil in Barre Woods Harvard Forest LTER site, Petersham, Massachusetts, United States -... | ecosystem: Environmental > Terrestrial > Soil > Temperate forest >... | reverse complement strand
AAGGTGGATGACAAACTGGTTCAGATCATAATTGATGCTACCTCTAATGTATCCCTTGATGACTTTCAGACAAACGACAAGAAAGTCTTGTCAATACTACACCAAGATGGTGACGTTAGTGACAACCAGTATACATTTAATGGTCTTGTGCGAAAGTTGGGAATTCACCAGCAAAGCTTGGCAAGATCTTTGCATAGATTAGAAAATGCAGGATTGGTAAAAAAGACTGAGTATGGCTATAAACTTACAAAGAATCTGGACTCTGTACTTGTTAAAAAATCTAGAATTGATCTTGAGAATCTATCCAAGGCGATTTCATCACAATATGCCCAGTTTGAGCAGATAATTCAGCTATACATCCCTACCACTGTCAAAGTTGAAGATGTGGTAAACAAATTACTAGGAAAATGGTTTGGCACACTTCGCTGGATAGGTATTGTTGAAGGCGATGGGGGATATGTATTACAGTGGACAAGCAACGACAAGTATCACGTAAATCTAAAACTAGTCTCTAGATATGCAGTTGTGGAAAGTGATGCTGTAGGGGCTAAAGACAAGTCAGAGGCTACCATAAACGCTCACAGGATACTAGAACAGATAACTAAACTGCTCAAAGAGGGACAGGGAAGAACTGAAGGAAAAAACAGATACAGTTCTTTTGGTCTGTATAACTGATCTTGGCTAATTTTGGTAACATTGATTTGAAATTTTATGATACGAAATATTATAAAATAACGAGCTAAGGACTGGTATTGGATCCTCCCTCTGAACCGTACATATTGGCCTTGATCTCTTATGTGGAGCTAGTATTGATGAGAAGGGGCAATGCAAATTACCACTTGGTGATAGCAAAACTTGGCTCACTGTACAATTGTAAGATTTCAGATTGTTATGAACACCCAGAATATCTAAAAACCGTACTCAAAGATGTATACAAAGAAGAATATCATTCAATCATATCACAAATCAAATCATATTTGGCAGAGCTTGCCGATGTTAAAGAAATAGTTGATTTTTTTAAAACTATGGAAAGCTAGATCAGACTTTTATGCGATGAATGTGTAATAATTACATGGTCACAAGTGGAATTTCAAAACAACATGGCCTGAGAATTCTAAAAGGAGTAAAGATGGCACTCAAAAGCATGGTATTGGATTTTGAAGACTCGGAATCATCAAAAAAGTCAGATTCTACGGAAATCTAGTCCATAGCCTCTGAAGATCAATTGATACACTTGCTATGGCATTCTGGTTTTTCAATCAACAAATGATAATAAAAAAAGTATAGTTGTCCTGGAAAAATTAGACATTTTCTGTGCGTATTTTACGAAATGCCTTACCAGGTTCAATTATGCCTGTTTCGACTATGGGTTTTTCACCAAGTGCTTTTTCTATTGCCTTTCTTCCAAGCTCGATTGCCTGATCAAGTTGCATGTCCTTGTTGTACTCTCTTGTGAGAACTTCAAGTGCAGCATCTGATGCTTGACCTATTGCAAAACCCGATCCCCTAAAGAAAGTTCCACTTGGGTCTACTTGATACAACTGGACTCCAGTCTGGTCTTCACCTACAATTATCATAGATGCAGCCTGTGGCCTTACTGCATATGACGTAAAGTTGTGGAGAAAACTGCTGAGGTGTTTTGCCAATGAATCCACATCTATTGGGGTTTCATATGTCAGTCGATGTTTTTGTGACTCGAGGCGCAACGTGTCAATTAGTTGCAAAATATCTCCAATGTATCCTGCACCTGTTGCACCGATGTGAAAGTCAATTGGAAATATCTTCTCAGATGGTTCCATCAGTGGATGTGTTGGTTTTATCTGGCTTGCAATCATTGCAAAGTTTGGCGTCTTGATTCCAATGGTTGTAGCTCCCCTGCTTACGGCTTCCAGTGCACTGTCCACTAGAACTAGTCTTCCTTGTGGACCATAGAACGGAAATCTATTGTTTTGAGATTCGGACATTTATGCAACGACCTCCTTTTGCAAGTTTGGTATGGCAAGAATGTTTATGCCGTTTCCAGAACCTGGATCTCTTTCCATTGCAGCTGACACTGCACGTGATGCAATCTCGCTTGCCTGGCTGTTTGTTACCTCCTTGTTGTACAAGCTCTCAAGCACTCCATATGCAATAGGCGAGCCAGATCCAGATGATGCAAAATCTTCTTCTGTGATTGCTCCACTCATGTCTGCTGCAAAAACATGCGCGCCTTCCCTGTCTACTCCTGCGACCAGCAGCTCTACGTAATAGGGCTGGTAGTTTCTAAGGCCTGAGTAGGCAATGTTTGCAATCAGTCTCGTGGCTTCTTTTATGGTAAGAGGAAATCCTCTTCTTAATTCCATGAGTCTTCGTTCTGCCTTTGCCAACTTGATGATGTATTCTGCGTCTGAGAGTTGTCCTGCAATTGCAACAGCTAGTGTATCATCTATCTTTGCAATTTTTTGTACTATTTTTGATCCGATGAAAAAGCCCTTGCTTGCTCTTCTATCTGATCCTAGCACAACTCCGTCTTTTGTCTTGATTCCGACTATTGTTGTCATGGTATGCATACAGCACTTGGGAATTAATTGACTAGGGATGCCAAAAACTAGTCACTGCAAACAAATGCATAGTGTTTTATGACTTGGTTTGGTATGATATGATATCATGAAGGACATTAACGAAATAATGCCAAAATTTCCAAACATGAAATGGGGTGCACTGACCAACAGATTTCCAACAAATGATAAAATCAAAGAAATGGACAAGCTCTTTCCACATGATGGCAAGTGGCATACTGTATTTGAAGAACCCGAACAGACATTCGTTGATGGTGTTAGGATCTGGAAAAAAGATCTTGACAGGCTAAGCTAAAACTCAGTCTGCAAGAAATCTTTGATCTGCGATTCCTGTTACTTTTAATTTTACTTGTCCTTTGATTGCATTGATTGCAAAATATGGCTCACCCCATCTTCTGTAATAGAATAATTTTTCATCTCCTGTCATGTGGACTGCAATGACATTTCTCTTGTCTGCAATGTTAACAGTATGAAATGTTGCAAGTCTTTCTTTTGTAACTTCATCTTGTTCTGTCTGCATGAAAATAAAATCTGCTGCACCAAATTCGTATAGTTTCATTACCGGTTCAAATGGGTTTGATTCTGTACATTCTACATGATTTATCATGTAGCTGTTGAAATGATATCTTGCATACTCTTCCATGTGCTCTGCTTCATTTCTGTACGTCCAAGGAGAATCTCTGTCAAATACGATATTGTATACACCTAGGACCTTGTTTTTCTGGCCCTGGATTGATGAATATAGTGCAGCAAGGCCAAACCTCTTGGCCTTTGCATTTGTCAACCCAAATAATTCATGAAATGCCTCATAATTTCCAGTCTGCCTTGATCTTTTCATTGCATCCATCATGGGAACTCCCATGGCCGCGCAAAGAGATGTATCATACTTGTCTGCAAATGGCCTAAACGACTTGGTTGCTTTCTCCTTTAGGCCGTTTAGGTGTGGTATTTTATTCTCAAATTCCTCTAGCGGCTCATATCTGAAAGTCTTGGCCTCATCTATTGCATCTATTCTGGTAAATGCCTGCACCATCAAGGATGCCGACTCTTTGCTGATCTGGTGTTTTGCTATTATCTCATGTAATATAGTCATGTCATTTACCATGTTCTGTTTGTATCTTGGATAGAGTTAAATTTCCTTTGGGGGTAATTACACAACAATTGGCACAGAGGATAAAACAAGCAGACCCATACAACCAGATCCTAAATCTTGATAGTACCATTCGTTTTGTTGGCAGGATAAAAGACAGGAAATTAATCACGTTTGCAAGAAAAGCAAATGCCGCACCCTTGCTTGATGAAGAACTAAGCAATATGGTGCATTACCAGGCCTCTGTCAAGGCATCCTGGGATGAAATGTTCAATGAAGCACTAGGCAAGACCAACTGGATGATAACATCGAAAGAAAAGGTAAAACTCATCACTCTGTTTCTTGATGATGGACTCTTGATACTCTCAACCGAACCTGATTCAGAACACGATGAAATAATTCAAAAAATAAAAAACCTAAACGTAAAATTATAGATACAATAAAAATTATTTTAGAAAAATTTCTGTCATTTCATAAGCTAATGTTATGAAAACTAAGCTCGTTTATTGAGAGAATTCTATATTGGTTTATGAGAATATGATGTTGAAAGTTAGGTCAACGTGTAATTCACATAATATGTGTCTCTTAGTCAGCATTTTGGCCCATCAAAGCACTTTCTTGGAGAGGTCCTACCAAAGATGCCTCTCCAATTTTTTTTATTTTGGTGAAATTAATTCAAGATATGAAACAATCTGGTAAATATTTCCAGATTCTGTTTTTGGACTTGCATTAAAATCCAAAAAATGGATAATTCTGGTTTTTTTTATGTTGATATCCACTGTTTGCTTTTACCATAATCTGTGAGCATTCTGTATATCCGGTCAAATGTTTCCTGTTTCATTGCTCCATGTTCTATGGTTCTCTGAACGATGGATTCTAGTTTGATCTGTTTTTCACGGATCATCTTCATTATTTCGTCAAACATTTGCCTGATTATCTCAGATTCTGGGTCTTCTGGCTCTTTGAACATGTTACTCGATTATGTTTAAAAAAACTTAAGGATTATTTAATTGAGTGATATTTTACAAGTCATGAGCGCTAATACTATCAAAAAGGCCAAAGCCTTGGCAAAAAATGGAGTGGTCATGATTGATAGCGATCTGTTTCAAGTAAAATCATCAAGCGATCCTTCCAAGTCATACATGGTAACATCGGATAGCTGCGACTGTGAAGGATTCAAAAATTTCTACAAATTTCATCACGGAAAGGGTTTGAAGGCAAATTGCTCGCACCTTGAAGCTGTGAGAATCTTCAAAGGTATTTCAGATGAAAAACAAAATTCAAAAACCAAGTGAACTGTCTAGAAATTTAACATCCGTACTAGAATCATATCACTGCGAACCCTTGTACAAAATCAAATACTCGTCTGGTCTATCTCTATCTTTTTTTGCCTGTAATGCGTCTTGATATTTTTCATAATGCGCAATAAAGTAAAGCCTTCTTCCAAGTGACTCAAAATAATCAATTCCACACAAGTCAAATCCTGACTCTGGTGTCAATGCTTTCTTTTCTTCCTCTGTTACGTCAGAACTCATGACAATGTAATCTTCTTGATGCGTTATTTCAAACTAGCTTGAAAAGTTAGTTCTTCTTGGAATCTGAATGTAGTATGGTAACTGACTTGTTCATAAGTTCCTTGGTGGGAATTACTACACTTTCATTTTTTTCATTGGTTACTATGATGTGAAACATCTCTGATGAGGTTATGGTTCCTGTTATGTCGCCAATTTTTATTACTTGGCCTACTTTGTATATCGCACGATGTCCAGACGTTCCTGCTATTGCAGTTGGTAGTATGTCCTTTAGTGTAAATCCTAAACCGATTGCTATTGCTGCACCTATTGCAGCTGCAATACTCCATGAAAACGCTGAGACAAGAGTTGGTATGATTGTCTGTCCGATGCCGATTTGAGTGAGGCCTACTGCAAAAACTATGCTGTATATGATTATCTTGACTCCAAGTCCAATGTACCTGCTTCCGCCATAGTTGTGGGTGACAAGTTCATGGTTTACCCACTTGATGACATAGTTTGCTATGATGGAACCAATTATTACAATCATCACAAATGCAAGCAAATTGGGTATCCAGAGCCATAGTGATGTAAGGGCTGTTGTAAGTTGCTGGAGCTGTAATTCGTTTATTGCAGCCACTATGAAAAACAAATAGACAAACCACTTGACTGTTGCCGCAATCAGATGTGCAGAATCAATCTTTCCAACTGCTTCTTCAACAACCATGGATTCTGAAATGCCATGTAGGCTTGCCTTGGTTAGAATTTTTTTTGCTGTTTTTTCTACCGCACGTGCTACAATCTTTCCTACTACTAGGCCTATTATCAACAAGACTGCGGCTGCAATTATTTTTGGTGCAGAAGTTGCAATTTCAGTTGCAAATGTCTTTAGCGCATCTGTCTCAGGGCTGTAAAACTGGCTAGCAATGGAAGAACTATCTTGAGCATATGCTACTCCAATACCTGATGCTGTAAAAAATAATGTCAACATAATGACAGATCTCAAATTCTTGGGCAAGATACACATGATCAAGTGCACGCCCTGATATACCTATTGTTCAGCTAAGATTATGACAACTAATCTAGATGTTTAATTTTCAAGATTCTAAAATTATACCTTTGAGCTCTTCTGGTTCTTCTATGACATGATCGGGATGAAATTTTAACAACGCGTTTTTGGTGTTGTATCCCCATGCCACACCTATCACTCTAATTCCTGCTTTCTTGGCCGCTTCAACATCTCTTATTTCATCGCCTACGTAAATTGGATCTTTGTGCGGAATGGTTTTTTCTTTCATCATCTTTTTTAATAATCTACTCTTGCCAAAGACTGCTCTGCCAGAATACACAAAATCAAATAATTCCAAATCATTTTTCTTTAAAAATTGTACCACATTCTCTCTGGAGTTTGTAGTAAGTATCCCAAGGACACATCCGTTTTCTTTGAGGTATACTAGAGTATCTTTTAGGTCAACTACTGTCTTTAGATTGATGATTTCCTTGTTCATCTCAAATCTTATCTTTCTTGCAACGATTGGAAGCTTGAATATTGAAATCCCTAGATGCCTCAACACTGCACTTGGCTTTTTTTCTCGTAGTTTTGGTAAATCGCTGAGTGGAATTTTCTTGTATCCATAATGGTCTGCAAACTTGTTTGCAATTTTTATAACCACTGACATTGTGTCTGCTATTGTACCGTCAAAGTCAAAGATTATCGTATGCATTAGTCTTTCGCATCAAATTGCTGTTAAAGACTGTTGTGAATTAGGTTTTTTTAATTTATTGGTCGAGAAATTGTACATTATACACAACTCATGTGATATGCCATGAGACAAGGGATGATGGATGTTTTTTTGTTATGTGTACTTGCGCCCGATCGAATGCTAGATTGATCTTCTAGTATTGATGATACCTTCTAAAAGAATAATATCTACAGATTTTAATTCATGATGATGCGGAATTCATCGTTGCTAGACGAAGCATACGAATTGTGTGAAGAAGGAAAATACACTCTGGCACTAGAATATTATGATCTAGTATTATTCAAGGATCCAAAAAATATCACTGCACTGATAAACAAGGGTGTTACACTGCAAACGCTTGAAAAACACTCAAAGGCGATAAAGTGTTATGATGAGGCCCTAAAAGTTGAACCGAATAACATTGATGCTCTTGTAAACAAGGGTGCTGCACTGCACACACTTGGAAAATTTCATGATGCAATAGATTGCTATGATAAAGCATTGAAGATCCAGCCAAAATATGCAATGGCAATAGCATACAAGGGACTTTCACTAGGAGAGATTGGTTTACTAAAAGATGCAATAAAATGTTTTAACGCTGCTCTGAAGATTGACAAAAAATTTGACTTGGCATTAAATAATAAAACAATTGCACTGGAACTTTTAAAAAATAATACAAAGATAAAACCGAAATTTATCAAAAAAGGCTAAGACAAAGCCAAGTCATTGCATTTGTATGTGCTGGACAAATTTGTCAAAACCATATCCTAGAGCATCTGACACTGAACTGTCTGGAATAAAATTAATCATCCATGAAAGAAATCCTGACGTTTTCACATCCAACGCAATATCTACAATGGTTGCTCCGTCTTTTTTGCCATGAAAGCCCCATGTTTTTTCTAGCTTAGTAGTCATGGTGGTTCCCTTGAGGTCGCCTGAAACTACCTCAACTACATAGTTTCCAGATGCATCTGTCTTGCATATTGCCTGTGTGTCAAAAAACATGCCATTTATTCCTGCATTCATCTCAACAAGTTTTGTGTTGTTATCTAATATTTTGACATTTTTTACATTGTCGGGAAATATCTTGGGGTATTCTGATACGTTTGATATTGTACTGAGTAACGATTCTTCGCTGACATCAGATACTTTTTTTAGCGTAATCATCTTGTCGGCATAAGATGATGGTACAAGTGAAAAGACTGTGATTACTGTTAGGGAAATGAAAAGAATTCCAAATAAAGATATTTTGTTATGTCCTTGCATGGCTTGATACTGTTGCTGGAATTTTGATGTAGTCATCTGGAACTTTGCCGTTTTGATCAAATGGTATTGGTGAAGTCAGAGTTGAGTTGTATTGGTGGTGGATGTATTTGTCATTGAGTGCTTGATTCACTGATATCATCTCGGTATACCTTATTGCCGCATATTTTGAGAATTCCTGCATTGCTTGCTCCCAGGTGCCACCATTTGCCAGTACTTTTTGCATGGCAGCATGCCCTGCATCTACTCTGTGTTTTGTAAATGCAAATTCATCCTGAAATACACTTTTTGTATCATTAGCTGGAATGGAATCAAGAAATCTGCTATATGCATTGTCTGAGCTATTCTGGGCTGTTTGAGTTTGGAGTATCTGGTATGCTTGTTCCTCTAATTGTTTTGCGATCAATCTTTGCTGTGCAATAAGTTTCTGGTTCTCCTCTTGGTCTTTTTGATTTTTTTGCAGATCTGCTATCTGTTTTTTAGAGTATTCTATCTCGCTTAGGATCTTTGCAACCATGGGGTTGTTTTTTAGATCATTGCCTGTTATGGTTTGGTTTCCAATTTGGTCTGATGATGTCAAGGCAAATGCTGGGCTGTATGTGCCAAGATATGCAATACTGGAAATGGCCATTATGCTCAACAAAGGAAGCCTTGTTGTCCATGTTGCAAACATGGTCTGATAATTCACCTGTTGGTATATAACTATTGGTATACCAATCATTTGTATACAAGTGAATACAACCTATATCATGCGTAAACTGGATCTAAGTGAGAGCGTGGGTGCATTGATTGCACTTGCGGCAAAATCACAAGAACGTCTGGCAGAAATTGAGATGAAAAAACAACTGGGATTAACTCCTGCGCAATGGAAGGTTATCTTGGTACTCAACATGGTGGATGGCCTGAGCCAAAAGGAGATTGCCGAAAAAATTAATCTTGACGGAAGTACACTTGTACCAGTGATAGACAAAATGGAGCAAGCAGGCCTAGTTGAAAGAAAGGCAGACTCGCAAGACCGAAGAAACAATAGGATATTTCTTACAAAAAAATCTGAATCAACCGTTGATTCTATAATCATGATAATTCTTCAACTACGAAAAATAATCTACAATGGAGTATCTGAAGATGAAATTTCTTCTACAAGAAATGTTTTAAAAACTTTGATAAAAAACTCTGATGCCGCATCAAGTCAAATCAAGGCCACATCTGGAAAAACCAAACCATGAATGTATCCTCCATAACAGGATTGTCTGTCATACTGCTTTTGCTTCCATTGTCTCTTTGTTATGCAGAACCTGCAACACCTGGTACTGTATTGACTTTTTATGTAACAGATTCTAATTTATCCACTGATCACAGAGCAGTGATGACAATATCTACATCAGGACTAGTTGATTTTACAATAAACGGTGTATCTATATCTGGTCCTGGAGAAATGGTGGAGACTGGAATAGACACTGGAGTCTTCCAACTTGAACTTACATTGCCAGACTCTGTTAATGGAAAGCCATTACAAAATGGGGATGTTGTTCTCATGACGTATCATCAGAGGGCAGATTATTCTGGAAATCCAACTGATGTTACGGACTCGAGAGTTCTTACGGGTGCTCCATCAAGTCCTGTTGAGAGTTCTGCGCCAAACGTTCGAATCGGTCAATATTTCAAACTAAGTATCTATGCCCCAAACTATAATCTTGATTCCATGAAACCTGATGATATTCCACTTGATATGATTGAATTTCACATGGGTGGAGTTCAAACCACGCTTGCAGACAGCGCCTTTCAAGTAAATCCATATACATTGAGGGAGACTGGGCCTGACACAAGCACATTTGAGGTAAATGTCAAGATACCAAAATCTGTTGATGGATTTCCAATAGAGATGGGCTCTACACTTGAATTTAGATTCAATGACAATTCTATGCCATCAAGTGTGTTTGTGACCGTTGGGGGCGGCTCTTATGGCAGTACAAGTTCTAGTTTTAGCTCTAGTGTACCGCGTACGGTTCCATTACCCCTTGTTTTTTATGCTACAAATTCAGTTGGGACAAATGTCAACTATACAAACTCGTCCCCATTATCTGGCTTGCAGGCTCCAGCATGTGACCCTCCATCTGGTTCTTTTTTCATGATGGGAACAACAACAGTAACTTGCGCAGCTAAAGATCAAAATGAAAATTCTGTGGTAAAGACATTTGTGGTAAACGTGATTGCATCTCAAATCCATGTTCCATCATGGACAAAAAAGATGGTAGGATTTTGGTGCAATGGTAACATTTCTGACAGCCAACTATCTTCTAGCATGAAATATCTTGTTTCAAATGGTATAATGTCAGTACAAGGTGATTCTGTTGGCCAGACTCTAGACAAGACAACCTTGTGTCTCTGGGCTGGTGGAAAAGCATCTGACCAAGATACTTCAAAATCACTTTATCTGCTTTCTAGATAGGATTTAATTCCAGTGAAGGTGAAATGTAATTTATGAAAGCTACCTTTGGCGCAGGATGTTTTTGGTGTATAGAACATGTTTTTAGAAAAAAAGGGATAACATCAACAAGTGTTGGTTACATGGGAGGAAAGACAAAAAACCCCACCTATGAGGATGTCTGCACTGATACTACTGGGCATGCCGAAGTTGTACAAGTGGAATATGATCCGGCAAAAATCTCATATGGTGAAGTTCTTGATATCTTTTGGAATAACCACGACCCGACAACACTAAACAGACAGGGACCAGATGTTGGAACCCAGTACAGGTCAGCCGTTTTTTACCATACATCCGAGCAGGAAAAAGAGGCAAAACAATCCTTAGAAAATGTCGAAAAGTCAGGAAAATATGGCAGAAAAATTGTAACTGAGGTGGTACCAGCAACAGAATTTTACAAGGCAGAAAACTATCACCAGCAATATTATGAAAAGTGCGGAATTGTCTAGTCTTACAGTTTTTGATACATGGAATTATTTTATGAAACTAGTAAAAGCCAGATCTGTTTTATATCCTACTGGGGAATGTATCCATAATTGAATTTCAAGCGACTTGGAAGACTGGTGTTTTTTTTTGGTCTGATAGGACTGGGGGCATTTATTTTTCTGAATCTTGATCTTGCACATCGCAAAAGAGAGATGTATCTACTGTTTGCCTTGTCCATCATTTCTTTCATATCTGGATGGGTTGGACTGTTTCGATATTCAAGATTCTGGAACATGCTTGAGTGAATTATCTTTTGACTATCCAAGGGTTGATGTGATGACATGAGGGTTATTCAGAGATGTACCGGAAATGTGATAATTACTAGAAAACTCTATATTTCTGCAAGTATTTTATGTAATGATTTTATAGATAAATTTTTCACATAAATTCTTAAATAATTTGAAATTATATTATAACTGTGATCGTAGAGTCACATCAGATGGCTTGACGATGCGTGGTCCGGCGGGAGTTTAAAGAGAATTCACGCAATGGCGATGATTCCAGAGGAGGTAATCTCCAAGCATCCCTGCACGAAAGGACCACGCCCTATGTTTTACTTTTCTTGGGCCAGAGTTTTTTCTGAAATATTATGATGGCAATTAGGATGCCGCCTGCACCTGCAAGTCCTGCTATTACTAGATACGTAAACAGATTCATGTAGAAATTAAGTACGCCCATGTTGAATGTGTATGATAACATTCCACCATTTTTGAAATCAACCAGATCAACTCTGATCACGTGATTTCCAGGTTCCTTGAATGTGTAATCCAAATCCCATTTTCCCAAGTCATGGTCTGCAGGGGGAAATGAACTTACCATGTTGTCATTATAATAAATCTGAACACCCATTCTAAAATTGTCAACAGGGTTTCCATTTTGGTCCAAAACTATGAAATGAACTATTGTGTCCTTTCCTACTTCTGGGACTGGAGGAGTGGTTTCCACCTTGACCTCGTAATCTCCAATCCTTGCCGAGTCTGTGCTAAAAGGAGGGTGTAAAATTTCGTATACTCCAAGCCCTACAAAGAAACTCAAATAAATTGGCAAAAAGAGATAGAACCGCTTCTTCACAAAACAATTAGGGTGTTTTGATATATTATGTTGCCTGTATTTTCCAAATCAAAACATGGAAATGTTATGTAACCTGTGGTTTCAAAGAGAGACTAATAATACAGACTTGGCAATTGAATCTAGGATAAATTGACATCAAAAAAAATTGTGATAATTGGTATAGTTGCCATTGCAGTAATCATATCTGTATGCATTGATCAAAGTTTTCAAAAACAAGAATTGTCACTGAATCTAGTATCTGGAAAAGAAGATCCATATGTGAAAGAATACTCGATGCCTGCTGGTTCTGCTCCAAATGGTCTAGTTGTGGATAATGCTGGATTGGTTTGGGTGGCCTCAAAGAACGCTACGCTTTACTCTGTTGATCCATCAAGTGGACAGGTGAAAAACTATGAGATCAGGAGTGGGGCAACGCTTGGAAATGCAGGTAACTCTACAATGGTTTGGGCAATCGTACAAGATAGTGATGGAAAAATATGGCTCTCTTCGCTTGGAACAACATCGATTTGGAGGTTTGATCCAGCAAGCAGTACTTTTGATTCGTACCTGTCAGAGACTGGGGCGCCATTTCAGATGAAGGCAGGAAATGATGGTAAAATCTGGTTTACCACACTGCGTGGAGACACTGCAGGTGTCATAGAAAAATCACAAAATGATATCTACAAGATATCTGCTTTTGATGTAGGCTCTCATACAAATCCTGCAGGAATATTTCTTCAAAATGATTCCATATGGATAGCTGGTGTAGGCTCTCAAAATATTCTCCAGTATAAAATAAATCAAGAAAATAACTCTGTAAAGGGCATCTCGATAATTCAGAGTATTCCAAAAGATAACATTACATTGTTTTCAACTCCGACTGATTTGTTGGTATGCAACAACACTCTGTGGCTAACTGAACATGGTACAAGCTTTCTCACTAGTTATGATATTAGTAGTGGAAAGATTATACGATATCCCACAGCTCAAAATGGTTTCCACACCATTACACTTCCTTTCTGGATTCGCGGAGCACACGATCCTAAAGTTTTGTGGTTCAACGAACACCAGGGAAATAAGATTGGACGTTTTGACTTGACCAATAAAACCCTGACAGAATATAATGTCCCATCGTTGCCAAAAGATGGCTATCTTACATATCCTCTAAACATTTCACAAGACCCGCATGATGAAAAAATTCTCTGGTTCTCAGAATGGAATACTGATAAAGTTGGAATGATAAACGGTCACACAACAATTCCTTTTGAAATCAATCTCAATACTACACAAATCACACTAGAGCATGGCAAGACTGGCGTTGTTGACTTGGAAATCAAGGGCGATGCTAATCTCTCTGGCAAACTCTATCTGAACGCCTCTAGCTCAATTACGTCCACTGCTGAGCTTGGCAACTTGGAAGTCAAATTCTCTTCTAATGGTGTGGATGTCTCCCATGATGGTACCGTTCAACTGCTTGTAAATGGCGATAAAGTCACTCCTGGGAATTATACCGTTGGAATCAGTGCATCTGATGGGTTTGTAACAAAGACAAAATTTCTTGATTTATCTATCCAAAACAAGTAATTTTGTGCCTGTTATTTCTCAAAAAACTGGCTGGTAACTATGTGTTTTTCTAGCGCATATTCTTTGATCTTAGAGAATCGAAACTCTTCTATGATAAAATGAATATAGTCTTCCTTGTACTGGGGCAACTCCCTTGTCTTTCTTGTGATCTTGTCTTCATAATGCTCAATATCTGGACCTCTTCCCAGAAGATTCTGGCACATGTCTTTTAATTGCTCAGTGCTAAATTTATCCAAAATAAAGTACTTGCTTGAGAGTTCCTTGTAAAATATCTTGTCTGCAGTATCCATTTCATTTTTTATTTTGGAGATCTCTGAACCTTGTTCATCGTCACTGGATTTTCCATGAGAATTAGAACGCATTTGATATTAAATGATTTTTTGCCAAAATATATACCATGAAAATTACATGAGACGTTTTTCTTGGGAGGTATTTTATACTTGATCTAGTTTTGACATCTTGCAAAATCTTTGATTACTTGCAATAGTCTAGCTTGACTCCATCCTGGCTTGCATCGTTACATATTTGCGTGATAGCAGTACTTGCAAGAAATTCTTGGGTGTATCCATGAAATGCTGGCATCTGAGAATAGATCTGTGACATGTTTCCCACAAATATTACAGGCTGATATTCTGTTAATGCAAAAGCATTGCCTAATCCAAAAATCAAAAAAAGCATTGCAAGTATTGCCATGTACTTGGTATTCATCATATCATAATTATAGATCGAGTTTGTAGTAAACATGTTGTCTTGATAACTTAACCTATTTTGAAAATTATCTAGATGCGTGGTATGACGATCAATTCTTAGATCGAATTATTCTTGTCTTGAAACCTCACTGTAAGATCTTTTACCTTTCCAGTCATGGGAGTTATGTAATTGGTTATATATGGTACCATTTATAACCTATTTAAATGCCGCAAACAAAACCGATTGTCGACATCGTAAATGTGGTTGCCTCTGCTTCAGTAGACCAAAAAATTGATCTTGTAGCAATTACAAAAGAATTCCCAGACGTTGAATACCATCCTGAACAGTTCCCAGGTCTGGTTTTTAGATTAAAATCTCCAAAAACTGCGACACTGATCTTCAGCTCAGGTAAAATGGTTTGTACTGGCTCAAAATCCGAAGAAGCAGCAGTAAACGCTGTAAATACAGTAGTGCAAAGGCTCCGAAAAGGCAAGATAAAGATAAAGAAAAATCCAGAAATTACAATTCAAAACATCGTAGCTTCTGTTAGCCTTGGCGGTAAAGTTCACTTGGAAAAAGCTGCACGCAGTCTTCCAAGAAGTATGTATGAACCTGAACAATTTCCAGGTCTGATACATAGAATGCTTGACCCACGTTCAGTGGTTCTTATCTTTGCATCTGGAAAACTAGTGTGCACTGGAACAAAGAAAGAAGCCGAAGTTTATCGTGCAGTCCACAATCTTCATACATTATTAGAAGAAAAGAAACTGATGGAATACGAGTAATCGTAAAACCATTTTCTAAATTTTTATAACCAGTTTATTGCGCTGTTTCTTTTTTGGAATCCATTTTTTTCTGTATCAGGCTTCCTCCAAATGATATTACAAGATTGATTCCAAGTGCTATGACTGCAATGTATATTGGACCAAAAGCTGTTTTGAGAAGAGATGATGTCAACTGACCAAAACTGTTTGTAAACTCTACCATTAGTATTCCAGAAATTGTTCCGACAAGAAGGCCTATTATCAGCGGCACCTTTCTTAGTGATTTTACATACAACCCGCAAAATACTGCAGGCAAAATCTGTGCAATCAATATTCCTCCAAGCAACTGTAATGAAATTGCATAAGTTGCAGGAACTGAAAACACAAAACCTAAAGCTATAAACTTGAAGACAGTTGATGCTGCCTTTGTTATTCTAATCTCTGACTTGTCTGAGAGATTTGGTTTTATTTCCTTGATGATATTTCTAGTCAAAAGGTTTGCCTGGGCCATTGCCATGATTGCTGCAGGCACTAGGCCTCCGACAAAGACTCCAAGCAAGGCTACCCCTGAGAACCAACTTGGCAAGGAGTATAGGATCAATGAAGGGACAACTAGTATTCCACGCGAACTTGCAGGAAAGCCGGACAAGAAATTCATTGCCCCTGGAACTGCATAGACCAGTACTCCCATGAGTGCAAGTACTGCCAATCCTATGCCATAGAGGGGCAACAATGCAGTACTGGTACGAAGTTTTTGTGCACTCTGGGCACTTAGAACACCGCTTATTGCATGCGGGTAAAGATACAATGCCAGTGCACTTCCAAGAATGAGTGTAGCATATGCTGGAACTAGATCTTCTGGTAGTGTAACATAGCTACTGCTTGCCGCCTTGAACGCATTTCCAAATCCTCCTATGGTAATTGGTACTATCACAATGATTGCAATTACCGTTATCCACACTAGGATGTCCTTGAAGATTGCAGTCAGAGTTGCACCACGCAGACCACTTGTGTATGTAAAAGCCGCCAAAATTACAAAAGCGACAAGAAGTGAAATCTCTTGAACTAGTTGTGCATTTGCATATCCCGCAAGCATTACTGTAAGCACTGCTTGCATGCCAACTATCTGTAATGCAATGTATGGTAACTCTGCAACAATTCCTGTTACTGCAATCATGATTGCAAGTGTTCTGCTGCCAAACCTGTCCTTGACAAAATCTGATGCTGTGATGTATCCTTTTTCTTTTGCAAGTGTCCAGAGTCTAGGCATTGCAACAAGTGCTACTGCAAAAGTTAGCATGACGTATGGAATTGCAAAAAAGTACAGTGAACCTTTTGCAAAGACTCCTGATGGAATTGCAACAAAACTGTATGCAGTGTACAGGTCTGCCCCGATGAGGAAAAAAACTAACGTTGTTCCAAGTTTTCTTCCTGCCAAAGACCACTCGTGTACGTGATTTAGGTCACCTCTTCTCCAATACTTGCCATAAAATCCTAATCCGATGAATACAATGAACAGTGAAACAAATACGATGAGTATGTCTGAACTAATCATGTTTTTTCTCCATTAGTTTAGAATATCCAAGATAAAATCCGGTACATGCTACAAGCCAAAACGTTTGGAACCAATAGAAAAATGGCAGCCCGAATAATTCTGGCGAGTCTCTGTTGTATATTGGCACTCCCAAGTTTACAATCGATGGTATCAAAATCAGCAAGGCAAGTATGATGTACCTTGTCTTGGAATGCATACTCATCTTGAACTAGATGGTAAAAATATAAGCATTCAGAATTCTTCTAATACAACAATCGCTATACTGTACCGTGGAAGACGAGCCGTCTGAATCCTTTTGCAATGATGTAATCAAACAATATGACAATTCTTACCTGGACAGGCCTGTCTATGTAATCCAAGAACACCACGCCTCCAAGCTTCACTGGGATCTGAGATTTGAGATTGGCAATTCGCTGAAGAGCTGGGCCTTGCCAAAAGAGCCGCCTCAAAAAATTGGAGAAAGACGCTTGGCAATATCAGTTGATGATCATCCCATAGAATATGCCATGTTTGAAGGACAAATTCCCGAGGGAAATTATGGTGCAGGTCAGGTCAAAACTTGGGACAAGGGAACTTTTGAGATTATAGAAAACAATGACAAAAAAATTGTAATCAACATACATGGCGCTAGGTTGAAAGGAAAATACTGTCTTGTACACTTTGAATCAGAGGAAAAAAATTGGTTATTTTTTAAAATGAAGTATGACTCTAAGTAGGTTTTTCTTTTTTTCCTATTGCTATTAAAAACATGGCTTCCTTGTTCTCTGCATGGGGAGAAAAGAAATTGGTCACAATGTCGTCATAAAATGTGAGCCCCGTTGCACCAAGGCCTAGTGCATATGATGCAAGATATATCTTGCCTCCAGTTATTGCGGCGTCAAGCTGGGCGATTCTATATCCTCGATTTCCAAAATGCTCCAAAATTTTATCAAGGTTTACCATGAGAAAAATTGTAACACTTGCATCATATGGCAAATCTTGGTCTAATCCAAGATTTCCAGATGCATTTCTGAAATTGCCTTTACGTAACTGCTCTAGGGCATTTTTTTCTTTTACATAATAGTATGAACCAGACTCTAGTCCATCTACTGCATTTACAATTATGTAAATGTCTGAGAGGAAATCTTGGCTGATAAAATCTGCATCTATCCCAGATGTGGTCTTGGCAAGTATGGTGGATAATTCTCCAAATGTTATTGGTTCAAGTGAAAACTTTCTTGTCGAGCCTCGCTTGATTATCGTATTCTCTAGTGGTTCTTTGGATTCGATGTTTTTCTGTAGTGGAATCAGTTTGGAAGTGTCTTTTTGCTCTCTTGTAATCTGGCGTCTCCATGACAAGACATCTGCCTCGGTTAACAGACAGGATGACTCGTGCATGGCGTTAATCTCTGGATATTCTATCTCATAGTCTGATGCAACTGCCTCTAGATTGATTTCTTGCAATGGAGAATAGGCTGGTGCCTCTTGGTTTGTAGTGCCCAGTGGCAAGATTGCAATGGGTGCCTCCTCTTTGATATCAAGTCCCAGCAGCTGGCTTATCTGGGAATCTACAAAACCTGTGATTACCTTTGAGGGAATCTTGTGGATAGATGATATTGCAAGTGTATTTGCAAGAATTGTTCCACTGTCCCAGAATGCATGTCTATATTCTCGTGATTGGTATTTTATTGAATTTCTTGCAAACACATCTGTGAAAATCAATATGGCGGGGGATTGTTTTACAAATTGTTCATCTGCAGTTGAATCTATGACTAGTCTTCTAAAATCTCCCAGTCGCACTGTATCTAATTTCATGTGTTTTGGATCAAAATGGTACACTCCAGCACCAAGTCCTGGAATGTCGGCGCATGCAAGATAAACCTCAATGTGGTATAGTGCGCCAGTGCAAGATGCTGCGCGGAAATCTACTTCTCCCAGGGGCTCTGGAAATTTTATTTTTTTTGTAATGCCTGATGAAAAATAAAGGACTCTTGCAAGAGTCCCAAGGTCGGGAACTATGCTGCTGGAAACATTACTGGTAGAGATTGCATCAAGTGTGGAAATGCCTATTGGATTTTTGTCTAGTGAAAGACTGACTTGGGGTGTATTTTTGTAAATCTTGTAAGGTGTTGGTCTGTGGGACGGATGAAACACATGAAACCTGTTGAGTAGCATTCCGTTTGGGTGCTTTGTACCGTTATGATAGTGCCATGTTGCCTCTGTCTCATAATTTTTCACAGATACATTGTATGAAAATCGAGGTTGTAAAAGTATCGACAATCTTACAAGCAGAAGATTTTTAGCAGTTGATTTTTTAAAATAAATTGTACATGATGGAAAACGAAGACGTACTGGTAAAACTGTCAGAGGCACAAAACTTGACTTGTGTCATGTATGTTGAAGAAAAATCATATCCGATTGATGGCATATCTATTGCCAAGTCTACCATTCCAGTGCGTAAACCCACAACTCGAGGAGGCGCGTACTTTACAGATGTCATGGCCTATAAGATCAAGGCAATCACGCAGGACCTATCAATTACCGGAGAAATTCCAAAACTCATGCTTGGCCCAAGCACAGATTTCAAGCCAATTCTGATTAAAACCAAATTGAGAATTGATGATACGGAACGCCCGGTAACACTGACTACGCATCTTACAAATGCTGTCAACACCAAGGGACAAGTGGAGCTAAATCTCATTGTTGATACGGTTGACTTGAAATAATTGTAACAACATTAGAACTGGAGATTGTTGTAAATAATTTCATACATGATCAATTCTTTAAAACATACACATTTGTACATAATATCAACTAGTTTGTATCTAATTTCTATTTCTCATTAATATCTTAGATTGTATCAATGAAATCATCTCTATTAGTTGAACATCAGTTGGCATTTACAATAACAACAGAGCATAAATCATCCTATTTTGGTCGTGTTTCCTTAAGTGTTAGCGTCACGTATACAAAAGGTGAATAAAATAGACGAAAATCAGAATCGTTACAAAATTGGAAAACAAATAATCGGTAAACTCAGATTCTCACCCTTGATTAATGCACCCAAAATAGACAAATCATCTGTTTGGAAAAAACAAGTAAATGCATCATTTAGAAAAGTTGTAGCATTTGATCTTCTTTTCATGATGCTTGGTGCATTAATTGGAGCAGGAATCGTCACTGCAGTTCTAAGATAGAACTCTTCCTCTTTGTTGAAATTTGATGTCACTATGGGAAAATAGTTGTATTTTCATTTACCAGTGTAGATTGACGTCTAGAAAATTTCATTGATGCAATCATGCTAGATGATTATATGTGATGATGTTGTATCATATCCTGAGTAAAAAAACAATGTCTTCTATCGTAACACTATATGGTATACAAAATATTTTTTCAAAACAGTTTTTGGTTTGCAACTTTACAAAATAGATACGAGTATAAGCATCCATGTGTACTGTATAAGCAGATGACAAATTAAGTGAGATATTTTGAAAGAATTGAACAGTCACTAGACATCAACGATAAACTCGAAATGGCGATTTATCATGAATGCCGTAGGTTGCAAAAACACCTTAAACATTATGAAGAAAAAGACATTGTACTTGCTTCAGTGTATGGTATTATGGCTACATCCCTTAGTGCAATTCTATCAGAAAAAACTGGAAGGATGACACGTGAAGAATTGGACGACGACAATGATGAATTTGATAAATAATGCACGAAAAAATCGTCTCAATTAGTTAAACGTGGTCTAAAAACTAGACAACAGGGCAAAAAGGGCCCAAAACCACCTATGAATTCTATTTTGGGATTATATCTATGGGCGTGATAATTCATCCAAAATGGTGTTTGAAAACCTCTTTTCAGTCTTATTTATTGATCTGGCAAAAGGCGCAATCTCTGATCTGACATCCTTGTCATAGCATACAAGTTTGAGTATATTATACAACTTGAGTACTTCCGAATCTTCCTTTTGCTGGGTAATCTTCTCCAGCAGTTCTTTTGCTTTTTTTATTTTATCTTCTTGTGGTAAAGATGTAATGCCATACTGGAAGATTTTCTCCAATATCGTCCTGTAGTTTTGGTCTAAGGTTACTGTTAGCCTGGATTTTGGCATTTTTTCTATGTCCTCAAGTATTTTTCCTAGCGAATCGTCAAATCTCAAATAGTATCTCTGCATGAATTGTGCAAACTGGTCAAGTATTATTTTGTCAAACTTGTATGCAATGCCCAGATTTTTCTCTGACTCTAACATCATCTCTATTGTAGAAAATATAGTTCCAAGAGGATCAAGTGTTGCCTGCTTGCTGTGCTTGAACGGGTATTTTAGAAACATTTTCTCTAATCTGTTTATCACGTGCATTGAAGCAAGACCTCTTTTATTGCCAGCATCAAGTGACTTGATTATCTTCAATGCTGTCATGGAAAATAAGGAATAGTTTTTTGCACTCGAATTGATTGATAAAGTACGCTCAAAATCATCCATGAATTCATCAAGTATTCTTGGGATCTGGTTCTCTGACTCTATGTTTCTAAAGCTAATCTGTTGCAGTTCTGTATTTTGAGGATCTGACAAAAAGAGCGGAGCCGCCTGTTTTAGTGCGCTCAAAACTGATCTTAGGTGCAACCGATTTCCCTTACTGTACTTGCTTTTCAGTAGACTGGATATTGATTCTACTAGTAATTTGTACATGATACAGTAATTTTGTTCATACGTAATAATCTGATCTTTGTTAAAATTTGGTTATTTGATTGGTTCAAGTTTTGTGAAACTTAAATCTTCCAAAAAGTCTGAATCCCGAGTAAAAACTAGTCCCTAATACTGACAAATTCATACATAAAACTAATGTAAATGTAAGCGCTGCCTATAGAATGACAAAACAACCATTCGTAATGTCAAGCCTGAAAATTCTATCCGTATTGAGTTTATCCATGCTTACCGTCCTGGTAGTATTTTCATTGTCTAGTTTACCAGTGTATGCATACAATACGATTCATGTTCCTACAGATTATGCTAAAATACAGACTGCTATTGATGCTGCAAATCCCGGTGATGCTATCATTGTAGATCCAGGAACTTATTTTGAACAACTTTCAATCAGTAAATCACTAAACATTACAGGCTCTAGTGGAGGAATCATAATCACTGTCCCGTCTGTACTGTTACCTGACGTCTTTGGGACATCAAATGTCGTAGATATAACTAATGATGCAATTGTTACCATGTCAAAAGTAACTATTTCAGGTCCTGGTCCTACTAGTTGCGGCAGCATCCAGGCGGGAATATTTGTGTCTGGCGGTGCTATTCTGAAGATTACCAATTCCACCATTACAGATATTCGTGACAACCCTGTAAGCGGATGTCAAAATGGTGATGGCATACTAGTCGGCCGTGCAAAATTAAACACCATAGGACATGCTGAGATTTCAAATGTCCTTGTAACAAAGTACCAAAAGGGTGGCATTGTTGTAGATGGTGCGGGTTCTACAGCTTCTGTGAAAAATAATGATATTAATTTTGGATTTATTTCAGTAAACATTGCGCCAAATGGAATACAAGTAAGCAGAGGAGCTCAAGCTACTGTATCAAATAACAATGTCAGTCAAAATATATGCTCAGCTATAGTTTGCGGACCAGACCTTGCAAATCCACATCTTGATCAAGCAGCTGGTGTACTACTATATGGAGCAGGAAATGGAACAGTTGTAGAGTACAACAATGTATCACAAAATGACCTTGGAATAGGCGTGATCAGTTGCGGTGATCCATTCTGTCTTACCACTCCAAACGCATCTTCTATTGAGATAAAAAACAATACGATATCTGACAGTGGTGCAGCAGGTATACTAATCAAAGATGAGAACTATATAGTATCTGATAACAAAATAATAGGACCTGGGCTTGTTGGTATTGCTGTAATCAGCGGCACTTCAAATACAGTTGCAGTCCTCATAGACAATGAAATCGATGGTGTTACCACCACCATTGGGACATTTAGCACACCTGGACATTCTGCAGTTGCCATACCATCAGTAACATCGCCATCGTCATTAACAATGATAACAGTTCCTTCATTTCTGCACACACCTGCAAATGCCACTATCATTGCTTCGGTACCTGCACAATTTCCAAGTTGGGTTAAAGATCTACTCACATACTATGCACAAGGTAGTCTATCGTATGATGATCTGATAAAAGCAATGCAATTCCTAGTACAATAAAAAATAATCATCGCTATCTATATGTACAAAATTTGTTTACTCTAAAAAAATTGTCATCTCTTAACTCATGTTAGAGTCCTGTAAGATTTTTTATATTTTCAAGCGTGAAATTTTTCTAGCCTAGGTGGATCTGAATGCGGGCAAAAGTGTAAGTCTTTTTGGAGTAATGTAAAACATGTTTTCAAATTTTTATTTCTGAAATATGCCTTATTTTTGATTGAGTAGGATTTGGATGTGGTATTATTAAAAAAAGAGGGGATTTTACTTGACGCTATGTGGAATTGTTACTGTAATGTGGTTTGTATCCAATGTAACCGCGCCATTTAGTGCAATCAATCTACCATCTACCACTGCGCTGGTAGTTGATGTAATTGATGAATAGGCAATTACGGTTCCTTTAAGAACTGAGCCAGTTCCAAGAGTTGCTGAACTGCCAACCTGCCAAAAGACGTCTGAAGACGATGCTCCGTTGGTTAGGATTACATGACTATTTCCTGCTCTTGTGGTAAGTGTACTTCCAATTTTGAAGATGTACACTCCGTTGCCGTTAAGAGTAAGTGTTCCTACTATTGCTGTCGATGAAGGAAAGCAATAGACTCCTGGTTTTAGTGTCTGTCCACCTATGTTTGCAACAGCTGGTTCGTTTGTTGTACATGTTGCGCTTGATAGTGCTCTGTATGCAGTAACTGCATCAGCATGGGCACGAGTTGCGACTGGACCGCCTGCGTAAATCGTCCCAATTACTTTTCCTGGTGGAAAACCTGTTATCGCTGTACCTGGGCTGACACCTAGATTTCCTGTAACTAGGCTGTTACCAGTGTTGGTTACCGTTGAGGCACCCAAGACTGCAAAGTTGCCGGCTGTTCCAAGGTTTGGATGTATTGTAGTTGCAAAAGCGTTATTTTGCACCATGCTTGCGGCTGAAAGTATCAGCACAAACATCACAATATAGTTTTTGATGTTATTTCTTGTCATTATCTGTCTAGTATTTTTTGAGCTATTAACCCACGCTGACATCAGTGTACGCTTCTCATACAAGTATGTCATCATTGTAAATTATTTCTCAGATGATATCTAAGATCTCTAATGGAAATAATTCATCTTTCTGTACTGTAAGAAAGTTTTTCTTGTTAACAAATTAAATGAATAGATTTTTGTTTGATACAACTAGATAATTTTTATTGAGAGCTGGATAGTTAACCCAGTCTTTCTCTGACCCTACCAAAACGTCAAAGATGTGCAAACTCACACTACTCTACTATATCATATTGTGTCCAGTCAAACTAATAAGCAACGCGTACACATTTGTATGTTTTATCTATGTATCTTCAAGTTTCATATGTCATGCTATTTGATATATTGACAAATTAGTACATAGAATGGACAAAAATGTAAGCGAGAGTTAAATGTATTCAAACAAAAATATACACAAATCTTGACTTGTTCATTTTGTTACAACTCATACAATGTGGTCCGTGAGGAATAAAATTGTTCAAATCTGAAATGATCTCAAAACATCACCCTTCTATGGATGAAATGTGGAAGTTCATAGATGATATGATGCGTCCAAATGACCTGGTTCCTGACAAGTCCGTTTTTACATATGACCAAGTGTTTCCAGTATATTCAAAACTATGTGAAATTGATGATATTTTTAATGATTTTGCACAAATTAGTATTTTCAAGCAAGAACTGTCAAATCTTAAACACTAAACATCCTAGCATCTTTACACTCTTAACTTTTCAAATCTCTTGTTGTATTTTTCTTGGTATTCTGTGATTAATCCATGATTGGTCTTGTCGTCATATCTTGTTTCCTGGTTTTTGAATTCCTTTTGTAGTTCATCTTCCATTTTTCTTCTTATTCCAGTTGCCTGCAATACCGCGTCCTTTTTTGCCATATACTCATTTTTTCCTTTTACGTTCAACGGCCTGTCGTGAAAACGATTGGTTGCACTGGTCCTAGTTTTTCTGGTTATCTCTTCTGCCAAGTCAAAATGCCCCTGCTCATGCTTTAAAAGCGATTTGCTGTTTTCCTTATTGATATTTTTCATTACCCATGATAGGTCGGGGATAAAGACTGCATTGAGTTGCATATCCTTGATCTTGAATTTGAATTTGTTTCCCACTTTGATATGTTCTATGAATGGCTTTGACTCAAATCCTATTGCAGAACTAGCTGATGCTTTAGATTTAAGATCGGGCTTTTTTTTAAAATCTACCCATTTTAGGACTCGCGTCTTTTTCCAAATGATTACAGAGAGTTCTGGATTTACAGGCGTGTTGATGACAAAGATTTGCATACATTTACCAACATTAGTTATAGCCCGTAATTCTATTAAGTCATGTTAACATTATTGTTAGTTTTATGGACTAATCTGTTACTAGTCGTTTGAAAGTGTTGATGCAAATATCTTACCTTTTGCAGTCAGGCCTACATTGATCTTTGATTTGTCAATTGTTGATTCGACCAAGCCCTTTTTCTCAAGCCATACTATGTGCTTTGCAAGTCTGGTGTAGTTTAGCTTTGTATCAACTGACAGACTGGTCTTTGCCTCTGGACCGTTATCTGTCATGGTTTTGAGTATTCGCAATAAAGTTTTCATGCTGGGCTCAAAGTCAGGTTCAATTTTTTTGCTTTTGATGATGTCCAGTGGTTTAGAACGCAATGATGTGACACCTGCTATATCTGCCAGACACTATGATATGTGCGGTACTATACTATATAGAAGATCCTGACAGGTGTGTCAGTATTACTGACATGAATGTAAACATCGCTTAATTATTTTATTGATGAACATCTTGTAGTGACATGTACAACATCAACAGAAGGGCGTGGATAAATGTCATCTGAGATAAAAGACAAGGTGGGAAAGCTTGCTGGAATTGAAGTCCTGGAAAAAAATGGCATAGACTTGGAAAAACTACGAAAACTCATTGTATCTGGTGTAGGATCAGAATTTGCAACATATTACTATTATACAATACTTCGAATGCATTGTACTGGACTTGATGGGGAAGGTATCAAAGAAATCGTCGAAGATGCAAGAATTGAGGATAGGAATCACTTTGAGGCCATGACGCCGCGGCTATATGAGCTTGGGGGGAGTCTTCCAAGAGATCTTAGGCAGTTTGCAGATATTGCAGGCTGCCCTGATGCGTTTTTGCCAAAAAACTGGGAAGATATTGATGAGATCTTGAAAGTCCTCCTTGATGCAGAAAAATGCGCGATTCGTTCATGGAGTGAAGTGTGTGATTATACTGTTGGAAAAGATCATAGAACATATGAAATTGCCCAGCGGATAATGGGCGAAGAAATAGAGCATGAGGCTTGGTTTGTAGAACTACTTTCAAAAAGGCCATCGGGACACTTTAGAAGGGCAGTTGTAGGCCAGTCTGATTCCTAGTTTTACTTCATTACGTTATATTACAAAAATTTGATTGATTGTTAAAGACATGAAGATTTGTATTGGTACGTGATATTTTTTGATGTACAAAAATGTACCTGAAACATACATACGTGTAACTAAAACATACGCGCATGTACGCGTGGCTTAATTGTTTTACTATAAATACCATAACAGTGATAAACATAAAACAAAATCTAATGCTTTTTGACTCGGCCAATATGATCTTGCCTCTATCTTTCCACATTCAATCTCTGATGACCATAACTTCAGTGTCTGACAAACTATGTGTTATTGATGTTTAGTATGGCGATATAACTTGCCACGAAAAGAATACAAGACCATCACAATAAAATTGAAGACTTATCTGAGATTCTTAAAAAATGTAAAGGATGCACAAAAAAATGATTCTACCGTGAACAACAGCAGCTTCCTTGAATCTTTACTTGATGTTGGACATGTGTGATGTGACACAAGATATTGATAGTAATACAATCAAGTCATGTTTACAAATTTGTCAGTATTGACGACTAGTTTGTACCT
>Ga0206897_1061_pt1 | contig 27609 bp, 29 predicted proteins | sample Alteio_BWOrgHeat_49_FD_152972 | JGI IMG/M metagenome (GOLD analysis project Ga0206897, IMG submission 152972) | Enriched cells from forest soil in Barre Woods Harvard Forest LTER site, Petersham, Massachusetts, United States -... | ecosystem: Environmental > Terrestrial > Soil > Temperate forest >... | reverse complement strand
GGCTACCGGGACAAGATACCTACCGTGAGATTTCCAGCTGTTCCAATTGCGGCGACTTTCAGGCGCGGCGCATGAAGGCTCGCTTTAAACCCAAAGAGGGCAAGGGCAACCAGTTTGTCCATACACTCAATGGCTCCGGCCTGCCAATTGGCCGCACGATGGTGGCAATTCTGGAGAACTACCAGCAGGCAGATGGCAGTATTATCATTCCCGAAGTGCTGCGATCTTATATGCATAATGAGAGCGTTATACGGTGAATTTTTCCTCCGCCCGTATTCTCGTAACCAATGATGACGGCATTGATGCACCGGGACTTAAAGTACTGGAAAAAATTGCGCGTAATATTTCCAATGATGTCTGGGTTATCGCACCGGAAAAACAGCAAAGCGGTGCAGCGCATTCGGTAAGTTTGCATAAGCCAATCCGCTTTCGCAAACTGGCAGAAAAATGTTATGCGGTCTCCGGCACGCCCACAGATTGTGTGATAACGGCATTGCGCGCGATTATTAATGAACCTGTGAATCTGGTGTTGTCAGGTATCAATCGTGGGCCCAATGTTGCCGATGATGTTACTCATTCCGGTACTGTGGCCGCCGCTATGGAAGGCACGTTATGCAATATTCCCTCCATTGCATTCTCGCAGGCGATTGATTTTGATGCGGAGGATCCCACAGTGCATTGGCAAACGGCTGAAGCCTATGCTCCCACTATTATTACCAAACTACTCGCTGAAGAATGGGAGAAGGATATATTTTTCAATGTTAATTTCCCCGATGCTTTACCTGCGCAGGTAAAGGGAGTGAAATGTGTAGCACAGGGTAAGCACCATCTTTTCAAAGAACTTATTCGCGATGATAGTGACGGTGAAACCTCATACTGGGTCAATTGGGCAGACGCTGGCGCTGACCCGAGGCGTCCGGATGTGGACATTCACTGGCTTGCTGAGAATTATGTTACGGTGACGCCTCTATGTCTGGATTTAACCCATTACAAACTACTCAACCGTCTGAAGCATACTATTGAAGCATGAAATCCTCTGCGCTTAATGCTGATAACTTGCCTGACCGCATACGCCTTCTGATGAAGCTGCGCACCAGCGGCGTGACGGATACACGTGTGCTTTCAGCGATGGAATCTATACCACGAGAGTTATTTGTACCCGAAGCATTTCTCGACAAAGCCTATGAAGATACCGCACTGCCGATTGATTCCGGTCAGACTATCAGCCAGCCGAGTGTGGTGGCGTGGATGACCTGGGCGCTTTCGGTAAGTGATCGTATGCGTGTGCTGGAGATTGGTACAGGTTCTGGCTATCAGGCGGCGATTCTTTCGCGCATGTGCCGTATGCTTTATACGGTTGAACGTCACAAAGATTTGCTGCGTGTGGCAGAAGGGCGTTTTAAAACACTTAAGCTCACCAATATCATGACACATGCGGGTGACGGTTCAAAGGGGTGGAAAACAGCAGCGCCATTTGACCGCATAATAGTAACCGCCGCTGCGCATGAGGTGCCTGCTACATTGCTCGAGCAATTAGCAGAGGGCGGCATTATGGTAATTCCGGTAGGAAGCAATACCGAACAGATGTTACTACGTATTGAAAAGACCCCTCAGGGTATTACTCAGCAGCATCTTATGGGGGTGCGCTTTGTGCCGCTGGTGGAAGGAAAGCTACCCGCTAAGTAGGTTGCCTACTTGTCATAGGTTCAAACTCAAGCGTCTTGGGATTCATTTCAAAGATGCTTTGTGTGGCAGTGTTAATCACCCAGCCGTGAATTTCAAGATAGCCTTTTTCAAGCGCCTCGCAGACCATGGGATAGGTTTGCAGATTAGCAATGCTCTGGCGTACTGATTCTTCTTCAAGAGCATGCAGTGTTTGTGCTTCACTCCAATTGGCGGCTTTGGCTTCTTGCATTATCTTAATGCGTACATCACGCAGTATTTCAAGATAGCGGGGTAGGTCATGGTCATTTTCGCCACAGACATTATGCTGGCAGGCTTTAAGTCCGCCACAATCAGTATGGCCTGAAACCACTACATGTTTTGTACTGCCACGCTCAAGAGGAATGTGGTTAAGGAAAAATTCCAGCGCAGCGCCTACGCTGATGTTTTGCGGGACGTCCTGTTCATTATCTAAAACAATATCAGGGCTGCTGCCAGCAGGTTTGTGCTTGGGTACCAGTGCAGCAATATTGCGGAAAATAAGTGCAGTGCCTTTTTCGATACCGATATCGTCAATCGGATCCAGTCGTGCGTCAATGCAGCCTATATAGAGCACCTCCGGCTGATGCTTTGGCGGTGCATTCTGAAATAAAGGCAGTTTTGCAATCGCCTGCTGCTGCCGGCGAATCTTACCCATGATATCCATGGGTTACGGATTACCAAACCCGGGAGAAATAATCCATCTGAAACCGACAAAAATCGTAAAACAGAGGTCTAAACAGGAAATGAAGATGTCATAGGAGTGCTTTTTTGACCCGCTCAATGACTTCTGTCCAGTCACCGGACGTTTTCTGCCGGAATTGCGTTAATGAGGGGTACCAGGGTGAATCATCCCTGTCCAAAAGCCATCTCCAGCAGGTGTCATACCGGTTAAGTAAGAAAGTCTTTTTGCCCATTGCTGCTGCTAGGTGACATACAGACGTATCCACCGAAATAACCATATCAAGCAGTGAAATGACTGCTGCAGTATCAGACCAGTTTTCTAACTGAGCGGAGATATTTCTTACTTTTTCGTCATCAATTTCATCATTTGAAGGGCCAAGTTGCAGCGAAACAAAGGAGGTATTCTTAATACTAAGTAATGGTTTTATTTGTTTAAAATGCAGGGAGCGTCTTGCGTCTATACTTTCACATCCTGCTCTGTCAGATCGCTTCTTTCCAGCCCAGCAAAGTCCTATACGTGGTGATTGATCAGGCTTTTCATTTAGTATGCGCTGCCATTTTTTTATAAATTCAGGTTGTGCCCTAAGATAAGAATCGAAAGGCACAGTCTCTAGCGTAGTGCCAAATACATGCGGGAGACTCATTAAAGGAATATGATAATCATATTCTGGAATGATGTTTATTCCTGGACTATCCGAAGCCACTACTTCCACTTCCGGGAAATTATATTTCATGAGAGAGGAGAGGGCCCCAAAGCATGCAAAAATAACTTTATGTGTTCTGGCGACCATAGGAATATAGCGGCAAAACTGTAATGTATCACCAAATCCTTGCTCTGCATGGATTAGAATAGTTTTATTTTTTTGTAACTCATTACTGGTCCACAAAGGTTTTTGGAACAATCTGGCCGAAGAGTCTTGGCCATTTCTTTTCCAACGCCATTCATAGAGCTCCCATCCTTCAAGGTATTCTCCAAGCAGTAATTTAAGCAAACTTTTGTTCCAATAAGCCTCAGCAAACTCTGGTTTAAAAGTAATGGTCTTTTCAAAACTCTCCAGCGCGTCATGGTATTTTGCAAGATTCATTAAGGCAACGCCGCGATCATAATGTGCTTCCGCGTAATCAGGTTTAATGGCAATTGCTTTTTCTATTAACTGCAAGCCTTCTTCCGGGTTGCCTCGTTCAAAGAGCAGTGTTCCCAGTAATTTCAGAATATTTGCATGTTTTGGAGTGGAAGCAAGCAGGGTACGATACATGGTTTCAGCACTATCGAGATTGCCTGCCTCATGTAGAGCAATTGCTTGTGAGAGGGGGTCTGCAGATTCAGGCGGTTGTTGAGTAGAGGTAGTGACCGCGCTGTATGATTTTATAGCTGTTGTAGATAGTAACTGTGATTTTTGGCTTTGTTTGTTCATTGACAGATAATCCTCTCTGGCAGTCGGTATAAAGGATGTGAGTTGGTTTGAACAACCCTTACATCTTATCAGAGACTTATAACGCATTCATGTTTCCTAATCGTTTCTTTGTATGGGGTGTTATAAAAACAAATAATCAATCAACATGGAGAGATTATGCAACGCTCAAAATATATTGCCGTATTACTTGCCGCTTCAATGCTTGTATCCTGCACTGAGCCTGATGGTTCTCCTGGCAGAGGCATCGAAAACGGCGGTGCGCTCAGCAAAAAAGATGTGGGTACTGCAGTAGGTGTTGTGGGTGGAGGCCTGATTGGTAGCGCATTTGGCGCTGGGGCAGGGCAGGTCGCTGCTGTAATTGGCGGTGGTTTGCTCGGTGGCATACTGGGTAACTCTGTGGGGCAGTCGATGGATAATGCTGACCGCGCAGCCTATGATCGCGCTTCGCAACGGGCAATGGAAACAGGTCAGACCAGAGGCTGGAGAAATAACGATACGGGCAATTATGGTATCGTAAAACCATATAAGAATTATACCAATTATGAAGGTCAGTATTGCCGTAAATACAAGCAAAGGATTTATATTGATGGCGAGAAACATACCGGCCATGGCACGGCCTGCCGCGAAGATGATGGTACGTGGAAGATAGTACAGTAGGTGATTATCGGTGAATAGTGGTGGGGCGTAGAGTCTGGTAAAAACCTTCCTCTCTTCTCTTCATGGTAGGGCAAGATTGCGATATTCATTTAATTCTTTGAGTAGCTGATTTGAGTCAGCTTCGATCCCTAGTAACGAAATGCAAAATATTTCTCTTTTTTCTTTATCTCGTGAATTCAATATCCGGGTTCTGATTGCCTCGTACCTTCCATAGGGCATTTTTTCAAATGCACCTAAAGATCGCCAACGATAGGTACGCACACGCCACACGGTTTTATAAGTTATGCCTTCATTTGATAGTATGAGTTGAGGAAGCTCCCGTATCCAGCCCGCAACTATCCCATAAAAAAATAAAAGACATACGATCATTCCACCAATACCAACAAAGAAATATCTTCCTGAAGCAATCGTGGCAATTACCGGATTCGGATGCCCCATAGCTCGCAATCCTGCGCTAATAATAAAAAGACAGCCAATACATCCTAACAGAAGCGCGGGAATAGATAAAAAGTGTAAACTTCGCCGTTTATATATTTTTATGGGAGCACTGTCGACATATTCTTCCATATTTTCTTACTATCTGAGTAATGGTGGCTCGGGGGTGATTTGAACACCCGACCAAGGGATTATGATGATTTGGGGTGGGTTATCTTATAAAATCTATAAACGTCTATATTTCTATATTTTTCAAATTAATAGGATGTGTTTTCTCCGACTCACATTCTCACTGATTCCTTGCGTTTCTATCATTTCCTACGCACGATTACACAGAAATTACACGGATGCTAATACTCCCAATCTTCATGTGCAAGTGGGTAGCGATTTAATTCTTCTCTATAATACTTCCATTTAGGCAGAAACTTATCCATCAGACGCACAAACCGTATATTGTGATGACGTTCCAGCAAATGCACCATCTCGTGCACCACAATATATTCCAGACAATGTAGGGGTTTTTTGCCTAATTCAAGATTCAGCCAAATGTGTTTAGCGGAGATATTACAGCTTCCCCACTTGGTTTTCATTTTCTTTACGCCATAGCCCGCCACTTTTACACCAATCACAGGCTGCCAGTTACTTACCAGCTCAGATATAATACTTTTGAGCTGCGCCCTATACCACTCAGCCATTAGCTGCTCGCGTTTAACTCTATCCGAAACCTTAGCAATAAACATATGAATAGTTGCTTTGTTTTTCAGCAAAACCTGTGCTTTCCCCTCATGCATAACAACGCGCATTCTATAGCGCTTACCCCAAATATAGTGCGTTTCACCGCTAACATATTCCCGCTGAGTCTGGCGGTCTTGGGTATTAAATTTAGCTTGTCGTTTCCGTATCCAGCCCAGCTTAGAGATAATAGCCAAGCGCACAGCATCGTCATCAATACGGTTTGGCACCGCAATGCGCACACGGCCAACAGGTGGATAAACAGCAAGGTGCAGGTTTTTAATATTCTTGCGCACCACCTCCACAGGAATACCGCTAACTTCCATTTTATAAGATTTAGTAATCACGCTGATTTAACACGAGTTCAAAGATACGATCCGTTAATGCCTCATCTTCGCCCAATTCTTTATAAATAGCGTTTTTTACCTCGCGTTTTTTGAGGGAGTTGCCTTTCCAGTCATCTTTTTTGGTGTGCCTAACGGCTGCATCCACCGCTACCGCCTGCGCCTCGTTCTTATCAAGATTATCATATAAAGAGCGCTTTGCCTCGCTATTGATAGCGGCGGGATAGGTGACATTTTGTGAGGGCTGCTGCACTTTTTTGCTGAGTTCAATCACCTTGCGCAGATAATTCTGGTAATCAATGGCTTCTTCCCTACGCTGCTTGATGAGCGCATCCAGCAGGTCAGACATTGCCTCATAATATTTCGGGTTTACGGGTTGCTCGTCAATAATCACCTTGCGCAGGTTGTTTTCTATCGTTTCCGCAACAGCTTTCTCACTCTGGCGGATGTTCTCCGGCAAGGCATCAATAGCCTCTGCGCCGCGCTCCACGATCAACTGTATCAGCGTCATATCATCAAAGGCGGATACTTTCCTGCTATCCTCAGCGCGGATATACATATCAATTAGATGGCGCATGGCAGGCTCATACATCTTCATGTCGAGATAGTCGCCGCTGGCCATTTTTACTTCGGTGCGCACCCGTTCGTAGTAATCTACCTCTGCCTTGATAACCTCGGTTTCCTGTGGGGTATATTTCGCCTCCACCATCTCATTTGCTAGGTTTGCATAGGCACGGATGAGCGCCACCGTGTATTTATAAAGCGCTATCCGCCTCGGCTCGTTTTCTTTTAAGGCGGCTTTGTCAGTGGTATCTGCTGCACAGAAATAATGTAGATATGCTGCGGTGTCTTTAGGTGGCGTAACCGCTTCACACAGGGCTTTGATAGTCTCGCGTGCTTCTTCCAATCGTTCCCGTGCTTTTTCGAGCCTGTCCGTCAGCAGGCCTGCCACATCTTCCTTGTCGTAATGGTCAAATGCACCGGAGGTGTAGTCGTGGATAGAACCTTCAAGGCTTTTGAACAAGTCCTTGTAGTCAATCACATAGCCATATTCTTTATCCTCACCATCGAGGCGGTTCACACGGCAGATGGCTTGAAACAGGCCATGATCACGCATTTTCTTATCTATATAGAGATATGTGGCAGAGGGCGCATCAAACCCAGTGAGCAGCTTATCCACCACGATCAGCAGTTTCATCTGGCCAGGTTCATCAATGAATTTCTTTTTTACGGCCTTCTCATAATCTTCCACTTTGCCTGCGGCCTTATCTTCAGAAATGCCGAAATACCCCGCCACCATTTTGCGGTAAACCTCGTGCTTTAGCATTTTCTCGGTCTGGCCTTCGCCGCTTTCCTCGCCTTTAATGGCGGATGCAGTGGGGGAGTAAGATGTTACAATTGCGCATTTGTCTTTCAGGTCAGTACGTTGGAAAAGCTCATACAGGCGGCAGGCGTTATAGACACTATCGGAAACTAGCATGGCATTGCCACGCCCGCTAACCAATCTGTCTTTTGTTTCCATATCGAGCAGAATGTCAGAAACAATTTTTTCCAGCCTGTCCTTGGAACTCAGCACCTTCTGCATCGTGCCCCATTTTTCTTTAAGCTGGGCAAGGGCAATGTCAGAGAGACCTCTGGTTTTGGCTGCAAACCATTCATCTATGCGTTTAGGAGATGTGATGTTCTGATCAATGTCGCGTGCTTCATAGCGTAAATCCAGCACTACTTTATCCATCACAGCTTCATCAAATTTGTAGGTGTGGATGTAGCTTCCAAACACCTCAATGCTTTTCTCTTTGTCTGCTTTTAGAAGCGGCGTGCCTGTGAAGCCGATGAACATGGCACCCGGCAGCAATTCCTTCATCGCCTTGTGCAACTCACCCGATTGGGTGCGATGGCATTCATCCACGAACACATAAAAATCGCCTTTGGCGGTAAAGTCTTTGGGCAGATGCTTGCGGATGTCCGCCACATACTCCTCTACGCCGTCATCCTCACGGCCAGAGAATTTATGCACAAGGGAACACACCAGCCACGGCTCTGCTTGCCCCAGCACCTTTACCAAATCCGCCCCGCTTTTAGTGCGGTAAATCTTTTCTCCCACGCCAAAGAACACTTTTTCGATTTGTTCATCCAGTTCTGTACGGTCGGTGATGAGCAAAACGCGCGAATCTTTTTTTACATGCTCACGTATCCATTTAGCCAGCCACACCATAGTGAGGCTTTTGCCAGAGCCTTGCGTGTGCCAGATAATGCCGCCTTCACGGCGGTCTACATGTTCCTGTGCGACCTTGATACCAAAATACTGGTTGTGGCGGCAGGTTTTCTTCACCCCCGCATCGAACACGATAAAATTATGGATCATTTCCAGAAAGCGTGCCTTGCTGCACAGCTGAGTAAGGTGGCGCACCAGAATATCTGCCTCGGTACTGTGCTCTTTCCATGAGAGATAATATTTTTCTGTTGTTTGGATAGTGCCATAGCGCACGCCTTCGGTGGTGTTGCCTGCCATTATCAGCTGCATGGTGGTGAAGAATCGCTCAATGAATATGGGTTTCTGGTTGTCCAAATTCTGGCGGATGCCTTCGGAAACCGAAACCACTGAGCGCTTGAGTTCCAACACACCCAGTGCGATGCCGTTGACATAGAGCACAATGTCTGGCCGTTTTTTATTCTCTTTGCCCTGCACGGTCACTTCTTCGGCAATGGCAAACTCATTTTTTTCAGGATATTCCCAGTCAATCAGCCAGATGGTTGCATCTTTCTCACCCCCCTCTGGCTTCACCTTCACGCCGTAGCGTAGCAGGCCATAGACGGCTTTGTTTACCTCATAGAGGCTCGATTGCTGATCCCCCGCTACACGCTGAAATTCATAAATGGCGCGGGTGATGAGAGTCTCGCTATAGCCGTGCTTCACCAACGCTGCCCGAAGCAGGGTTTCTTCCACGTTTTTATTATCTGGCCTATCATGCCAGCTACCGAGGTAGTCATAGTCTAGCGTATCGCTAAATAACTTCACCACACGGTTCTGGGTTATGCGCTCTTTTTCGCCTACCGTACTCATATCAGCCTCGTTTTTCCGGTGAGCAATTCCTGCATCATGCCCTGCTTGAGGGCGACGGCCTTCTCGCGCTTGGCTTCCAACAAATCAATCTCGGCATCCATATCTGAGAGGATATTGGCGATGGCGGTTTGTTCCTTTGGCAAAGGAATAACCATTTCCTGCTCTTCCACACTTTTTCGGCTTATGCCAAGCTGAGCCGAGCCACTTACTTTCTTTCTCAAAGAAGTATTAATTTGGTGACTGTTGATAAGATACGAGAGGAATTTAGAATCACCTTCAAAGTTTCTTAATCTATAAACATGGTCACCTAGAACATATAAATCGTTCTGATCAATATATGCGACTTTACCAATAATAAAGCCCCCACCAATATCATCTTTTGGCATTACTAAGTCACCAACTTGCAATGCGTCTTCCTTGTTATTCGTACGCTTAGTGGCAATTAGATACCCGCCCGAAGAAACTGCTCCCATGTCTGCAACGATATACCTACCGCCATTCATCAAGTTATTATTTTTGGATTTCCCCGCTTTAATGTCGAATATTTGACCTAGCTTTCTTTCTTCCCACTCACCACTGAACCCAGAAAGGCGAGTGCGGCCAGTGAGCAGTTGTTGCATAGTGGCGGTTTTGATGGCGCGCTTTTTGGCAATTAGTGCATCCAGCGAGGCCACCCAGCCATCCACATCCGACAACACCTGCGCAATAGCTTGTTGTTCGGGAAGTGATGGAACTGGTAGGAATATCTTTATTAAATCTGCTTTTTTTACATGTACGAAAGAAGCTTTAAAGCCATGCGCCTGCTTCTCTATGTCTTCTTGAGCTTTTTTTAGAATCAAAAAAGAATAAAAAGAAGTTAATTTTCTGGGGTCGGCAATGACTTTAAAAATATGTTGATTAAGAACACCAGTGGCTCCATTCCATATCCTTGCTCCAAATGATGTTCCAGTTGTTCCTGACCAAGCAAACAAAATATCACCAGCTATAATACGGTGTTTTTCTTCTACGGGAGTGGCACAGTAATTAAACTCACATTCATGGTCATTTAGGTTTTGTATTCTAATAATGGGTATTCCTTGATGCTTCCAGTCCTCTGGCTTAAATGCTCTACCATTAATCAGCTTCATTAGCTGACCTATTGCATTAACCTCCCAATCCTCAGGGATAACCCCCAGTTCGGTGCGTTTATAGCCCCTTGGCACAACAGGGGCTTTTGCGGCATTTTCTGCTGCATGTTTTTGCTGTTTTGCTGCCGCGCCCGCTACCATGATATTCTTATTTTTCTTTTATAATTCAAATTACTAATCAACATGTGCAAAAACCCCGTTTTCTTTTCTACATCTTTTTAATGTATAAACAAAAACGTATTTTCATGTGCATGTCCTCTGCCATATGCACAAAAAATCGCATTTCTTGTGCATATTTTTTACCATTTGGTAAAAGGCAAAAAAATTACAAAAGTGCCTTTTTTCATTATTTCAACTTCCTCGTACCTACATTTTGCAGCAACTCATACAGCGCATTATTCAGGTAAAAACTCTGTTTGCCGATTTTATGTTTAGTCAGCATCCCACGTTCCACTAGTTCCTCTAGATATTTAGTGGCAGTGTTACGATGAACATCAATTTCACGTTCTACAAATTCAATTTTAGTGTAAGGATGGCTGAAAAGATTATTCAGTAAATCCTGACTGTAAAATTTTGTTTCTTCGCGCATCTTCTGTTTGAAGCGCTGCATTAAGGCTTTGATTTCTTCGATAAGAATAATTGTCTGGTGCGAAGTTTGGCGCACGCCTTCTAGCATGAACATCACCCATTCTTCCCACACGCCATTATCTCTCACTGCTTGCAGCAGGCGGTAATATTCCGGCTTATTCTGGTTAATATAACGCGAGAGGTAAAGAATGGGTGTGTCGAGATAGCCCAGCTTCACGAGATATAGAATATTTATAATGCGCCCCGTGCGTCCATTGCCGTCAAAGAAAGGATGAATGCTCTCAAATTGGTGGTGGATGATGGCCATTTTAATCAGCACATCCCAGTCACTCAGAGTGTCCTCATTCATGAACTGCTCAAGGTTCTGCATATGCACTTCAATCTGCGCCAATTCCTGCGGCGGAGTGTAAACCACTTCTCCCGTCTGCTGGTTTTTCAGCGCCGTGCCGGACTGGCTGCGGAAACCCGCATCATTACCTTCCAACTTCGCCTGCATGGATTTAATGTGGCTATTGGTAAGCAAGCCACTGCGCTTTACTTCCAAATAACCACTGCGCAGCGCAGCCGCATACATATACACCTCTTTGGCGGCCGTGCTGGTGAATTGCTGCGCTAGCTCGTCACTCTGATAAAGCTCATCATGTGTAGTGATGATGTTTTCAATAGCCGAGCTATCTTTTGCCTCCTGCAACGAAAGCGTGTTGATGAGAATATTGCGGTTAGGCACACTCAACGCCACGCCTTTCAACTCCGCAAGGGCAATGCCTGCTTCTTTGGCTTTTTTGAGTATACGCTTAGTTTCAAGATCTAGCGCAAGCGGAAGGGTGGGAATATTGTAGGCGCTTTTAAGCACTACGCCACGCTCCTGTATGGTTTTGATTACCATGCAAACCCCATCTTTTTCAGGTGGCCTTCCACTTTGTTCTGATACTCCACCACCGTCTCTTCCAGCTTGGGCAAGGCTTTAGTGTAACGCTCTTCCAATTCTTTAATGCGACTAGCGAGAGCTTGGGTGACGCGCTCCATCTCGCTCATCACATCACGCTCCAGTGCCTTCATCCATTTATCATCCACCACAAGGGTTTTGATTTCCGCTTCGGTGAGCGTCCTGTATTTTTCCACCACCTGCTTTCCAAGCATTTTGACGGCTTCTTTCACTTGTTTGTTGGTAGCAACTTCTTTTTCCATCAGCCCATCCAGCTTGTTCAATAGCGTGCGCTCGTCTGCGGCCTCGCGGTCATCTTTAATCGCCTTCAAACGTGCCTTAATGCTTGCCTTGGTGAGTTTGCTTTTATCATTGCGAGCATCTTCCAGCAGGCTTTCATCACCGCTATGTTCTTCCTCAATCTCTTCCACTTGCCGCGCCAATTCATCGGCTTGTGCCTGAAATGCTTCAATTGCTTTCTGCGCATCCGCAAAGTAGCGGCCGATAATGAGCGGGGAGGGGGTCAATTCCGCCGTTGCATTCCATCCATCACTGACAATGGCAAAAACATCGTCCTGCATTATCTCTACCCAGTAGCTCATTAACTGCTGATATACATCGTATCTGTCCAGCAATGGCGCAGATGCGAACCGCGTCAATAAATCCTCAGAGATTGCCGCAATGGCAGATTTAGGACTACTGCCTGCTGTAATTATCTTCAACACAGGTGTGTGGGCATTCTTCCACGCAGTAAAAACCTCACGCACTTTGTTTGCATAAGCTGTAAATTCTGGGTGATTAAAAATGGTAGGTTTCACTTCAGAGGTGACAATCTTTGCATTGCAGTAACCTGCGCGGTCGCCATCAGCAAATAGGACTTTTCTGAGCGAAGGAAAAACCTCCCAGTAATTTGTGAGTGCATCAATATCCCGCACCGGAATGCCCCCCTTCAAATGGGCGGCAATATCATGAATATCCTCAGCATCCGAGCTATCAATATAGCGTGGTATATTGAGGTTGTAGTCATTGGCTGGCGCTGCAATCTCGGCAAGTGGCACCATGCGGGAATATTTGGCAACCTCAATCTGCTTAGTAAAAACATCCACAATTTTGTGAATATCCTGCGCACGCAGGCGGTTTTTGTTGCCATCCTTAACAAACTGCTTGCTAGCATCAATCATGAAAATGCCTGTGCGATTGGCTGCATTTTCTTTATCCAGCACTACAATGCATGCGGGAATGCCCGTGCCATAAAAAAGGTTGGCAGGTAGGCCAATAATGCCTTTGATATATCCGCGCCGCAGAATTTCACGGCGGATGCCAGCCTCAGCATTGCCTCGAAATAGTACGCCATGCGGCAGAATCACTGCACCTTTGCCTGTGCTTTTGAGTGACTTGATAACATGCAGTAGGAAAGCATAATCGCCATTTTTTTCTGGGGGAATACCATATTCAAAGCGGCCATATTCATCTTCTGCTGGATTAAAGCCGTTACTCCATGACTTAGTGGAGAATGGTGGGTTAGCCACTGCAAAATCAAAGGTCTTCAAGCTGCCATCTGCATTTTTATGCGCGGGCGCGGCAAGTGTATTCCCCTGATGAATATCGAGCGCTGCACTGGGATTGTCATGCAGGATCATGTTCATTTTTGCGAGTGCGGTGGTGGCATTGTCATTTTCCTGCCCATACACCGTTACGCCCTTTGGTGCTTCGTCTGCGGCTTTAAGCAGCAAGGAACCTGAACCACAGGTGGGATCATAAATCGTTTGTGTCTGGCTAGTGGCATGGCTGATGCCGATCACTTTTGCCATAATGCGCGACACCTCAGATGGCGTATAAAACTGCCCCTTGCTCTTGCCGGATTCCGTTGCAAAATGACGCATCAGGTATTCATACGCATCACCTAGCAAATCATCGCCATCGGCATGGTTGCGGCTAAAATCTAATGCTGGATTTTCAAAAATAGCAATGAGCTTTGAGATACGATCCTGCATCTCCTTACCTTTACCCAGCTTTTCCTCATTATTGAAGTTGGCCGCGTCTATTACACCCCTTAAATCATTGGCTTCTGCTAGTTTGGCAATGATGGTATCAACCTTCTCGCCAATGTTTTTGTCACCCTTGAGTGCCGACATATCGGCAAAACTACCGCCTGCGGGAACCTGAATTATAGCATCGCGCTTGCCTGCATATTTATCGGAGACATACTTCACGAACAGGAGGGTAAGCACATAATCTTTATACTGTGACGCATCCATGCTGCCGCGCAGTTCGTCGCAGCTTGCCCAAAGGGAGGAATAAAGTTCTGATTTCTTAAGCGCCATTCAGCCAACCCATTTATTTAGAAGTGATTTTTATAACAATACGGGATAGAACTCAATCAAGAGTTTTTGTTTGGTTATGCCCAAGCTTTCTTGCAACTAGTTCAGCTATCTGTTCCGCGATAGACGGGTCTGGCAGAGCACTAGTTGGTTTTGTAGTAAGTCTTCCAATAATCTCTGCCTGTCGTTCAATAGAGACCTGTCCATAGCCATAAGTGGTTTGTGGATTGTCATGCCCCATATTCTGGCTCCACGCCTTAAATTCCTCTGGTGATAGCTTTAAGGTGTAGGCAAACTGTGTAAGCGTGTTGCGGATAGAATGTGGGTTGACATACGGCATCCCAACCCGTTCAAAGGCTGACTTAAACAACACACGCACATGGTTTGCTTTTGTCCAGTGTTCGCGCCCAATGCCGATGGGGATAAAGTTTTGATGTGCATCATGTCCATTGATTGTTTTAGGGAACAGGGGATCGTCATCACCAAACCCTTTTTCTATAATCAAGAATTGCGCCCACTCATGCAAAATGGCAATGACATCATCCCCGACGGGATAAAAGAAGGTCTCAATGGCCTTGCTAAACTTGGTTTTTACCTGTCGTGGGTCTTGAAACACATATTTACGCGCCACATCAATATGTTTTAGTTTCAGACTAATAAGCGCAGCATCGCGCATACAGGTGAGTAAAAGCAACGCCATAATAGCCTGATCCCTTCGCTGGATTTCTGTGTCCGTGGGCATAGCAAACAAAGCCGTGCGATATTCCTGTAACGAAGCATATTTTCTGGGAGTGCTGGTGCGCGCCTGCCGTTCTTCGCCCTTGGTCAGATTAAGAAAGGCTATATCAGAAAGAATAATACGGCGACCATATCGGGGTTTTTCATGTAGCCATGCCAGAAAATCCTTAATGGCCTGCAATGTGTGATGGACAGTAGATATGCTGATAGTTTTTCCTGAACGCTGGTTTTTTGTTTCCAGCAATGCTTGTTTAAAGGCGCGCGCCTGCTCTTTATTGAATGTACCAAAATCTTTATAGTCATTATAAACCTCCAATCTATCAATAGCGTGTCGAACCTGTTCAACGGTGGTGGCAGAGCGTTGTTTTGCCTCTTTCAGCCAGACAAGATAATCACGCTTCATGCGGTCATTTAGCGGGTTATTTTTAAGGGTGTTCATGTAAATACCTCCAAGTCACTATTAAGGCTGGGTTCACTGCACTCTATTATGTGCTGACCTTCCAGGTGCTGAACAACAAAGCTGTTTTGTATCGTTGATAAATTTCTGATGCCTTGTACCTTGTTCACAGGTGTGCTGCATACGCTACAAAGTGAACGCACACGGAAACGGGTTGGGGTGATGATTTCTACATCAGCAATGTTCAAATATGCAGTGCGTGGCTCACGACACTTAAAGCAGAAGAACTCATTGATCGCGCAGGTGTGCTTTTTCTTCTGCTGGCGCGTCGAAAGAAAAAGGGCAAGCCTATCGCCTCTGATTAAATACTCGCCTTTGATCTTATCAGCGTGCAATCCTTCCTTGATCCAACGCAGTACAGCACCTTTATGCACATTAAACAGCTTCGCTATTTCCTGCACAGTATAAGGCCACGTCGCCTTTATCAGGCGAACATTGTATGTACGCTTGCGCTTTATCACGGAGTGCCACCTGAATACTAATTGCGGTTTGCTCTTAATTGGGCAGTGCTGACGGCTTTTCCATCTGCATTCAGCCATTCATCCAGATCGCAGCGGTAGTAAAAAATACGTCCGCGCTTGATGAATTTTGGTCCTTTTCCATTGCTGCGGAACATAGCCAGCGTCTTTGTGGATAACCCGACATATGCCGCTGCATTTTTTGCATCGAGCCTTCCATCAGGATACTCTGAAAATGATAACTTATTGGTTTCAATAGACATATATATAACTCCTTATGTATTGACTTACAATACGCATATGTTCATAGAAACATTTTCATTGCAATAGAACACTTGTGGTATTAGATATAACTAGAAGGAAATGGAACTTTTGACGAAAGGATTTTCGATGGAGACCAGTGAAAAGAATGTCAGTGAAAAGAAAAAAAGCGGAGGTGGAAAACTTTCTCGTTCCGAAACGGTGACGGTGCGACTTGACCCACAATTACGCTATCTGATCGAGTTGGCAGCAAGGAAGCAGCGCCGGACAGTATCAAGCTTTATCGAATGGGCGTTAGAGCAATCACTTGATCGCGTAGAACTATACCACGGCACTGGTTACAACGGAGACACTAGCACCACTTTGGCTGATGTTGCTAGTAATCTTTGGGACGTAGATGATGCAGACAGATTTGCAAAGCTCGCGTTTAGTTACCCTGACATGCTCAATCATCATGAACAGATTTTATGGAAGTTAATCTGTGAGAGCAGCTTTTTTTGGAGAGGAGATTATAATACTAATGGTCAATGGACTTGGAAAACTGAACCACGCCATCTGATCAATGAGAGATTACGTGAAAGATGGGAAGAACTTAATTGTGTGGCTAGGGGAGAATTGGATAAATCGGTAATACCAAAAATAGCAAATAAACTTGCCACCTCATCACGCGCTAAAAATGTTCCCGATCTCGACGACGAAATCCCATTTTGAGGTGATGTATGGCAAAATCTTTTTCAAAACTCACCCGCCCGGCCACCCGCAAGCTACTACCCGGCCAGAGCATTATTGAACATGGCATCACTTATGAAAAACTGCTGGATAATGATGGGCGCTATACCGTTAATGTTATGGTGGATGGCATCCGCGTTCACCGCGTCATCGGAAAAGACAGTGAGGGTGTAACACGCGAAACGGCGGAAGAATTTATAGAGCATAGACGCACAGAGGCGCGGACAGACAGACTTAATTTACCCTCTGGCCGTAAGGTGGTGTTGACGTTAAAGAAATCCGTAGAAGAATACATCAGCAAGTTGGGAGAGGAGGGTGGCAAGGATATTGCCGCAAAAAAGCGCCGTCTCGATCAGCACGTTATCCCGATTCTTGGCAACCGCCCGCTTTCACAAATCACCACTTTCGATGTTGAGCGTTATAAGAAACACCGTAAAGGACAGGAAGCAAGCAATGGCACGGTAAACAGGGAACTGGCTGCCCTCTCCCATCTGCTAAATAAAGCAATGGAATGGCGATGGATTCCTCACAAGCCCTGCCTTATTCGCCTGCTCAAAGAAGAACCAAGCCGGATTGTCTACCTGACACAGGAGCAGGTAATGCGCTTGATTGAGGAAGCAAAACAGGATCAGAACCCTCACGTTTACCCCTTTATTGTGATCGGGCTAGAAACTGCCATGCGGCGCATGGAAATATTGTCTATCCGTATTCGTGACATTGACCTTGGGCGGCGGATTATCCATATCCCGAAAGCTAAAAGTGGAAGCAGAGAGCAGCCTATTACCAAGCATCTTGTGGAATTTTTGAAGGGGTATATAGAAGCAGCATCGCCGGGGCAGGAGTGGCTATTTTCTTCTATCGGTTCATGCACAGGCCACACCATCAATATCGAAAAGCCCTTCCGGCGCGTGGTGCAGGCTTCTGGACTCGACCCCAAGGTCATCGTCCGCCATACGTTGCGCCATACCGCGATCACTCACCTTGTGCAGGCAGGCGTTGATCTGCCGACCGTCAAACGTATAAGCGGCCACAAGACGCTGGCAATGGTGGAGCGTTACAGCCACCAGAATGGCGCTCATATACAGGCGGCGATGGATAAGTTAGAAAAGAGATATTCAAGCTCAATACATCATTAAGTAGGAACTAGAATGGGCTTAGACAGCACATACTATCCACCTAAAAAGATTAAACGCGATGACTTAGAAAAGTTTCTGGCATTGCTTCAGTATGAAAAACAGCCGCTTAGTAAATTTGATAGAGACCATAATACCAGATGGCTTCACTACTTTTCTAAAACACCATATGAGTCATTGCAAGGTGTATCCTTTGCCATACGCGTTACTAAAGGGGAATTAACTGCTCATGGAAGAAACAACATCTGGTGCAGCAACGCAGATCGACAATATCACGACCTTACCCTGCGAGAACTGAAAAAGCATTTTGGTGGCTATTTTATTTCTGACTACGGGAAGAACCGTTACTTTAAAAAAGATGGCCCCGATAGAGATAAAGATGAATCAGGCTGCTTTATTGAAGCAGGACGAGCCATAAATCAAATTGGAAGATTATCAATACTCACGAACTCAATACCTGATCCACGTACTCCGGTGCAAAAAGATGATCTTATCTGGATGAATGAAGTGAATCCTCACGTGATTCTAGGCAATTTGGCCGTTAGCTATATATTATCCGTAATCGAAAATTATTTTCGTAATACATATGTAGCTCTTCTAACGTATAGCGAAAAGAAGAGTGAAATTTTAAAGGCATCACAGATTAGAACGACTGATTTGCTAGATGTAAGTAAGGGGGATATGAGAATAGAAGAGGCATTTGCACATAGTCTCAATTTTCAAAATGTAAAATCCATTTGTGAAACCTTTGATCGCTTGGATCAGCAATTGGGGATACGACAAGCAATCGCTAAGAAACACGGAAGGCGAAAGGAAAGTTTTCAACAATTTATTGAGAGAATTGCGAATCACCGTCATAAGACGATGCATCGTAATATTCAGGATTTATACTACGATTTGGATTTTCTAAAAAAAGATGTACTATTTTGTAAGATCCTCATACTGAGTATCTACAAAAATATAGTAGCTAAGAAACACTGGGTATATGAGGAGCCTTGGTAATAGTCATTCATAACTGCACAATTACACAGGAATTACACAGAAACACTCTTCTGTATTAATATGTGGAAGCATAACCAGTTGATTTAATTGGTGGCTCGGGGGTGATTTGAACACCCGACCAAGGGATTATGATACGGGGATTACCTTCCGGCCAGCGCAAGTGCCAACAACTACTAACAATTAATTCAGTCAGTTACCAGAAATTATTTGTTGGCATTGTTTCTGGTTTTTTGGCGTTTCTGGGGACGGAGTGCCCCACCAGTGCCCCATGAGATTTTGGATACATACCCCCAAATGTACCCCCAATTTTTATCTTACTTCGACAAAGATAAATATATTTGGCCTATCGAGCGTACCGTTTATCCGTTCAACAGAGGTAGATACCTTATAACGAGCCATTAGAGTCCTTACTACGCCTGTAAGCCCCCTTGGAACATATCCAAGTGTCTGCCCTTCACAAGTAATAGCAACGGCGTCCTTATCGTGCGGATTTGAATTTTCAAGCACAAAAGCGACTTGCTTATCCTGTAACACATTAGGATTAGAAAATACTTTAAGGCCATTATATCGGAAGCCTGCAATTTGAATGGTAAAATCAAACGGAGGTTGTGCATCCTCAAAACTATGCAAGAAAGTGAAGCCATCGCCTGCTATTTCGCCCGTCGTATAGGCTAAAAGTGATAGTACAGAAATACCTTCTGCATGCGGTGAAATCCTATATGAGCGTAGATAATTCTCATAATCTGTTCGAGAAGATGGCGGCACCCTCTTAGATAAAACATCCAGTAGAGTGCCATTAAATTCCTTGTCAGGCTCGTAGGGATAAGAGGTTAGGCCAGTGAAGCCCTGCTTAACCGCCTCCTCCGTATCTTGATTATTATAATACTTTAGCCATGTCTTTCCGCCTTCATTGCGAATTTCGCCCACAACAAGCCGCTTCCCGATAGGATAACCGGAACCATTTTCGGGAGCTTGCCAAATAACTGTTACCTTTTTTGGCTCAATAATTCTTGTTATCAGCTTCATACATTGAAAATCTTTTTTAGCTTATTAAACCTGAATTGCAGCAGTTGAATGATAAAATCAGCACGGGCATGAGTTAACTTGTATCTTTCATCCTTGATGTCAAATTCAGTGAGGTGCAATATTTCGTCTGTGACGGTGGAAATATCAATAGCTAATTTGGCCTTAATCACGCTTTCCATTGCAGGGTAGTGGATAATCAGTTTTTGTAGTAATTCAAAATGCTTGGCTCCCTTTTTAGGGGTTAGCGGTAAGACGTTTCTTATTGGTAGCTATTGCTGCTCCCCGTTTGGGAAATACTAAGGTGCCAAGAGGAATGGCTTTATTCTGAAACTTCTTTGGAATGGAAAAACCTTCGCTGGAGGTATGAATTTCTCTCTCATTGGACACGCTCAGCAATTCACCGTTGCCGTTTTCCTCTTTTAACAGCCAGCGTTTAAATGCTTTAGCCTGTTCCATATCGACAGTGGTTAAGTCCCTCCGGCCCGTAAAATTCTCGAACAAGTTGATGGCTTTCCATATTGCATCCGCCGTGCGGGGGTCGCGGTGTTCTTCATGCAACAACCTTTCCTCATACTGTTTTTTCAGGCGTTCGTTTAGTCCGTTATATTCAGGCATGGCTTATCCTCTTTCTGAAGTTAACATTCACGGTGCGTTGGCTGCACACCCATATGTTGCCTAGTGGTATCACTTAAATACACTGCCAACGGGTGGTTTTCCGTCCAATCCGTGCCCCTGATGCTCCTGTTCATTTTCCCCCCGCATTCATCGCAGATTGCTTTATAGCGAAGGCTGCCATTGGGAATCCGGGTAATGGATGCACTGCCTGCCCGTGGTGTGCGCGGGACTTGGCAACGAAAACAAAATACTTCATGACAAGCACAGGGCTTTTTCCGTTCTGCATCCAGCTTTTCAATGAACGGTTTCAATTTACTGCTATGGATCAGGTGCGGGCGGGAATGGGGAATACGCTCCAGACCATCCTCCCGTACCCAGCGCCGGACAGTGGCTACATCATTGCCAAGCAAATCAGCGACCTCCTCAACGGCATAGCTGTAGTCAGCCTTTATCAGGCGACTATTGTACTTCTTGCCCAAGGTAGCTACTTGCTTGACTGATTTTGGGCTTCTACCCACTGAAAATACGCTGCCTCATCGATCAGCACACGGCGACCGATACGCCGGATGCACTGATCAAAGCCTGTCTTTTTGGCATTGAACACCATCGCCCGTAGTTGCCCGATCGGAGGGTAGGCATGGTGATTTGCCCATTGCGTGAGGGGAATAAGCTGGCGGGAAGAGTTTTGTTCATTCATATGGGCATCCTTCAATTAATAAATACTCAGCGGTAATGCTGCGTATTCACCATTATTGGAATTGAAGGCCACTGAAAATTAGGCAACAATTTATTGCCCTAGGCAAGATTACTTTGCCTAGAGTCTGCCTTTTTCATTTTTTTGATTTTCTGCATTGCTTCATCTATAAAGATTTTTCTTTTTATAAATATTTCGTCATACGATGCTTTAAGCTTTTCTAGGGCATCGACGCTTTTAGAGAATTTTGGTTGTTTAGATGCGCCCGAAATGGCTTTCTTATTCCCTTTAATAAAAGCATCAATTTTGTCCATTGGGCTGCTACCAAGAAGAGGCATATTGTATTTCTTTATCATCCGGTTATTTTCATAAAACGAGTCACGAATAATAGTTTGTGTTTTGCCTGAAATAGCTGAAACAAATTCAATAGCATTTTTTTGAGAGGAGCCGTGCTTTACCAGATCGTAAACTAGTGAGCCATATAGTTTATTATCCCACGCCTTTTTATGTGCTTTTGTTAGTAGTTTTTTGTAGAGAGCGTCTTTTAGCCAGTCAATATTTTCGCCCGAATAATTTTCAAATTCATCAAAAATTATATCCAGTGAATCGTATAGATACTGTTCTCTGAATTTCTTAGAATACAAGAATACTCTATGATTCCATTGTAGTCGATAATACCCGGTCTCGCTGGAAAAGCTTTTTCCTATAAAAAAAGAGAGGTCAATATCATGCCCAAATTCGTTTACCCTCCGCTCAAAATATTTGACATTTCTTTGTATAAAATCTTCAAATTCTTTTACAATTTTTGCGCTATCAAAATGCTTGCTCATTGAGATCACCCAAAAATTTTCTTATTCATAGATGCCACCACCTTGCTGGTGTGCGCTTCGCTCAGGTGAGCATAGCGCCGTACCATTTGCAAGGTTTTGTGGCCGAGCACTTCCGCGATTTCCGCGAGGCTTGCGCCATTCATGGCGAGATAAGAGGCGGTGCTGTGGCGCAAATCATGAAACCGGAAATCCTTGATTTCTGCCGCTTTCAGCGCCTCATCCCAATAGGTACGCAGGTCAAATGTCTTGCGTTTCAGCTTCTGGTTTTCGTCAGGAAATAAAAGGTTGGTGCCAATCTGGCGTACTTTGCTCAGTTTCTTTATTTCCTCATGAGCAAGCCCTGTCAGGGGGACGCGGCGGCGCTCCCCGTTTTTTGTCTCATGCAAAATGAGGTACTGCTTATCAAGATTTACGTCATCCCATGTCAGGCCAAGGATTTCGCCCTGCCTCATGCCAGTGGAAAGCGCCAGCACCACCAGCGGGTAAAGGTAGGTGCTATCTGATTCCTGACACTCATCTAACAGCGCCTTACGTTCATCGTCGGACAGATACCGGACGCGGCCACGCGGCTCCTTTGGCTTTGATACCTTCCGCATGGGGCTATCCTCAAGCCAGCCCCAATCATTCACCGCCACGGTGAACGCATGGCTCAGGGCTGCGAGGTAGCGGTTTATCGTCGCCGGGGAGTATGGCTTTTTGAACTTGGTTTTTTCCTTAGCCAGTTTGTCCCTGTATTCCACAATGAGCGCAGGGCTTACGTCTATCAGGAAGTAGTCCCCTAACTGTTCTTTCCACCATTTCAGTTGGCTTCCCTGCTTGTCTTTGCTTTTAGGTTTTTGGGGCAGCACGTCTTTAATGTAGCGGTCAATGAGTTCGCGCAGGGTACGCTTTTTTGATTCCGTATTTTTGAAGTAGCGCCGGTCTTTGATTGCGCCTTCCGTGATCTTAGCCCAATCCTTTGCATCGGTGAGCTTCTCAAAAGTAGCCGTTTGTGTGGGGTATCCCCGGAGGCGAATTTTTACCCTATATGAAATATCACCGTCGCCAGAAACGCGCTTTTCGATGTTTGCCATACGTGCCACCTGCTGTTTATCGGTGGCAACACGCTATAACAACCCTCGGCAATTCACAACATAAGATACATAATCCCATGAAATAATGTATTATATTATTGTTATATATTAATATATTTAGTAATAAATGCTTTCATGGGGCAATTACGGGGCAATATATGCTGAAAAAGCCCCATTTTTGATATTGGGGGATGTCAGAATTTCTTAGAATTGAAGCAAAGGTAAAAAATATCGGCGCGGCGTCTGGAAATTTCAGTGCCCACCAGATCAATCTCTCCAGTGGGTTTGTACGACATATATGACTTTATCAGGTCGTATGAGCGCATCGGGATACGGATTCTTGCGATAAGTGTTTTGGGATTGAGCTTTATTATCACATCACCGATAGGTAAATCGCGCTTCTCCCAATCAAATCGTTCGTATGACGTGGTTGGGTGCAGCACCACTTCCGCAGGGGTGCCTTTTTTCAATTTCTTTGATCCGGTTGAAGCCAATGTGCCGCAAAGAGAAATATATGCACTTTCCTGATATGGCTCACAGTCGAATATGTTTATATAGGCGTAGTCATTGAAAGAGACATGGGCTTCCCAGCTTGTCACCGTAATATCGTAGCGATATTCATTATCGTAATTGCGTCTTCGTTTAGTCATGTAATTGCATGGTTATTCCTTACGGGTATCACCACCACATAATGCCCTACATGAAGAACTTCCCTTCTGCTTTGAATCCGTCGGGAATAGGGTCGGGAAGAGCATCCAAAGTTTCCTTCTCGCCACGCCGGGTGTAAACAGCGAATAAACTGTCGTGCTTCTTGCCTTGCAAATGTTTGGTAGTTTTCCGCTCGATCCATCCGCTAACGGTAACCCCAACAAACTTCGGATAATGCTGCCGTTTAGCTAATGGGGAACTCGTTTTAAATTCTTCGCGTGCATTTCCTTCCAGATTTGCCTGAGGATGGTGTGCGTGATCATATTTCCACCACACCGATATTTCAAGCTCCCCCCACCCAATTCCACGCCACATAATGACAGCGTTCTCGCCAGCAATTGTGGCCATTACATGCCCGCGTGCGTCTTCCTCACTATCTAACGAAATCAGATTACGCTTGAGTAACTCGTTCGTCGCAAGAACGAGAAGTTTGCGATGGCTATCCATGTTTGTGCGCCTCCTTTTTTACAGGGAAGCATAAATACTATTGAAAATTATTTTTTGCGCTAGCCTTGGATTTATTTTTTTGCACTAGCCTAGGGTTCTTATTATTTTTCAATGAATAATAATTTTATGAATTGTTGGGGTTTTTTATCATTTAGTGCCCCAAGAGTGCCCCATGAAGCGAATTTTTTGGGTTGTTAAACCACCTAAGTCATTGGTGGCTCGGGAGGGATTTGAACCCCCGACCAAGGGATTATGATTCCCCTGCTCTACCACTGAGCTACCGAGCCATGCGATGCGTATAGGTTTCGCATCCATCCCTGTCAAGCGGGGAATAGCTGTTGTTTAAGCTGTGTTATCACGGGCTGCGGATCAGCGTAGTTTTCTTGCCCCTGACCCCAGACAGGGGTGGGCCAGGCGGGATCGGCAGCAAACCGGGCAATAATATGTATATGCAGCTGTGGCACTTGATTGCCAAGCGCAGCAACATTGAGCTTATCAGGTAAAAATACAGTCTGCATGGCGTAGGAAATCTGCGAAATTTCATCCATTAACAAATGACGGTCAGATTCGGACAACTCAATGATTTCTTTTATATTTTTTCGTTGTGGTACCAGAATAACCCAAGGAAAAAGGCGGTTATTCATAAGCAGTACGCTGCATAACGCCAAATCGACAATAGGGAAAGTATCGTGAGCCAGTTGAGGGTGGAGTGCAAACATCAGATTTAGTCCTGATGAAATGTCACAATCCGCTTCACTTCTTTTTCAACTATTTTCTGAACAATGGTGGGCAGATGTTCGTCCAACCAGGATTTCAGCATGGGGCGCAGTGCCTCAAGCAGTAAATCCTCCACCGTGCTGCCGGTACGCAGGCCCGGCGAGGGAATATGAGGAACAGAATAATCTTTTTGCGCACCTTCAACGATGGGTTTGAGGGCGGCAGCAGCAGCTTGAGCAGCTTCATTAGACACGAGTCCGTCCTCCATAATGCGGGGTTTGGGAGCAGGAGTTACTACAGGTATTGCAGCTTGGTTATCAACAGGTTTTTCGGGGGCTTTGTCAACGGGTTTTTCAACAGACTGTTCTGCTGGCTTAGGAGCAGGTGCTTCCGCTGCTTTGTCATTGGCAAACATGGCATCAATCGTTTTGACTACATCTCCCGATGGAGCAGGGGTGGGAATAGGGGATAATTTTGGTGCAGGTCCAGCGGCAGCGTCATCTTTAACAACCTCTGTGAGATCGAGCACGTCTGCTTCCTTAGCAGCAGCTGCGGGTTTTGCTTCTGCTTTCGCTTCAGCACCCGTATCATCTTCTATGATGCGCTTGATCGACTGCAGGATGTCTTCCATCGATTCTGACTGGCCTGGTGGTGCAGCTTCCGCCATATTTCCCTTGATATTCTTTTCTAGTGTTAACCTGTCTTTTTATAGGCACGCAGGTTTAGTGTTTCATAATAAGAGACAAAAAATAAAATCCAACAGCTTTATATGATGTTTAGATCAGAAGATAAAAGCCGGAGATTTCTTAAACGCAGGAAGGACTGCCACACTGGCATCGCGCAGGATTGTTTTATAAAGCGTGCCACGCACTTTTTTATATTCAACCAGCTTGCCAAGTCCTGCAGCTGCAATTTTCGAGTCGGCATCATGCTCTACTGTGAGCAATCGGCCGCCTTCACGCAACTGATCGGTGAGTGTCTGCGGTAGTATTTCAATTGCGCCTTCAATAATAATGACATCGTAAGGTGATTCTTTGCTAACGCCACCAGCAACAGAGGCCTGTACTACTGCAACATTGGAGTAGGGCGCTAAAAGCGATTTAGCTTTTTGTGCCAATGTGGCATCCTCTTCTACTGCGATAACTTTTTGAGCAAGAGTTGATAGTACAGCTGATGAATAGCCTGTACCGACGCTGACATCGAGCACGGTTTCATGTGCCTGAATCTGCGCATGGCTGAGCAGGCGGGCAAATACCAGCGGCTCCATAAGAAAGCGATTTTTGCCTAAGGGAATTTCCTCATCCACATAAGCGGTGCCTTGCAAAGATTCCGGCACAAACGCTTCTCGCGCTACGTTCATAAGCGCGCCAAGTAGGCGCGGCTCAAGCACATGCCCCGTCAAAATCTGACTATTCAGCATGTTGGTACGTGTGTTTTGTGTGTATGTGGCAGACATAATGCTTCACCATTTAATATGTATGCCACTGATATGACATAGGCAAAATGGGTTTGCAATGTACAACTGGAAATTTAAGAAGAACCATTCCAAGTATAAAATCTTAAAGGCTCGCTTCTAACCTAAGATTACGCAATATAGACCGTTTTTGCATTGACGAACTCACGGATGCCAAGAGCACTTAACTCGTGCCCATAGCCACTTTCTTTGATTCCACCGAAAGGTAGGCGAGGGTCAGAGCGAACGAATGCATTCACAAATGTTTGCCCGGCGTCTATGCAGGTTTTTGCCAATGTTTCTGCGCGCGTAAGATCAGAAGTAAAAATAGCTGAACCGAGGCCAAAACTACTGGTATTGGCCAATGTGAAAGCGTCTTCTTCATCTTTGGCTTCAATGATTGAAGCTACCGGTCCAAATAATTCTTCATCAAAAGCAGGCATGCCTGGCTTAACATTGCTAAGTACTGTCGGCGAATAGAAAGCGCCGGGCCCGTTGGGGGAGCTGCCGCCTTGCAGGAGCAACGCTCCTAATGCAATGCTTTTTTGCACCTGCTCATGTAATGCATCACGCAAATCTACCCGCGCAAGCGGCCCTATATCGGCAAGCCCATCTTTGGGGTGTCCGATATTAATTTTCTTAAAATATGCAAGAAAATGCTTTTCAAAACTTTCCCGAACAGATGCAACAACGATAAAACGTTTTGCGGCAATGCAGCTTTGTCCGCTATTAATCAGTCGGCTCTTGGCACATTCATCCGCGGCGGCTTCTATATCAGCGTCGGCGAGTACGACATATGCATCATTACCACCCAGCTCAAGAACAGTTTTTTTCAGCAGCGATCCTGCCTTTGCTGCCACGGCTTTGCCAGCTGCAGCGCTTCCGGTCAAGGTCACAGCGCGAATATGGGGATGCGCAATAATGTTATCAATCGCTTTGCTCTCCACAAGCAGCGTCGTAAAACATCCGTCTGGAAAACCAGCATCCTGAAAAATCCTCTCTATTGCTAATGCTGAACCACAGACATTGGAAGCATGCTTGAGTACCCCTACATTGCCTGCCATGAGATTGGGGGCAGCGAAACGAAATACCTGCCAGAAAGGGAAGTTCCACGGCATTATGGCAAGTATTACACCTAGTGGCTGATAAGTTACGAAGCTTGTGCGCGCATCTGTTTTGATGGGCTCGTCTTTTAACAAAGATTCAGCGTGCTCAGCGTAGTACTCAGAGCACACCGCACATTTTTCAATCTCTGCTTCACCTTCTCTAAGCGGC
>Ga0206897_1056_pt2 | contig 28405 bp, 23 predicted proteins | sample Alteio_BWOrgHeat_49_FD_152972 | JGI IMG/M metagenome (GOLD analysis project Ga0206897, IMG submission 152972) | Enriched cells from forest soil in Barre Woods Harvard Forest LTER site, Petersham, Massachusetts, United States -... | ecosystem: Environmental > Terrestrial > Soil > Temperate forest >... | reverse complement strand
GATGGCTATACCTTCGATCTGACAAATATCACGCCTTCGGGCACTGGGTATGATCCCGGCGGCCAGATGACGACCAATAATGTAAATTTCCACGAGCTCAACTGGAATTATCTTATCAGCCTGCATAAGAAGTTCGGCGAAAATTTTACCTTCAATGCGAATGCGGGCGGCAATTCGGAGGATAACGTGAATTCTTCCACCGGTGTGACCGGCGCCGGTCCGTTCAACGTACCTTACTTTTATTCCCTTACCAATGTGACCAATCGGCCGGAAGGTGTAGGATATACCCGTATCCATGTCAATTCTGTTTATGCCACGGCCGATCTGGGTTATAAGGACTTTCTTTTTCTGAATGTGACGGGCAGGGACGACTGGTTCTCCACGCTGGCGATCAATAATGACCGTTACCTGTATCCATCGGCGAGTTTAAGCTTCGTATTCTCCGATGCCCTGACGCTGCCCAGCTGGATCAGTTTCGGCAAACTGCGGGCTTCCTATGCCCAGGCGTCTAACGGTACCAACGCTTATCTCAACGCCCAGACCTATGGTTACCTGGGTTATCCCATCGACGGACAGTCGATGAGCTTTATCCTGCAGAATGTGGTCCCCAATCAAAACCTTGCTCCGCTGCAGATCGCGGAAGCAGAGGCAGGGGCCAATATGCAGTTCCTGAACAATCGCGTGGGTTTCGACGTGGCCGTCTATGACAAGAATACGACGAAGGACCTGGTAAACGTTACTACCAGCCCGACTTCCGGTTATAACGGCATTGTGGAAAACATCGGTAAGATCCGCAATAGAGGCGTGGAAATACTCCTGAACGGAACACCTGTCCGCACCCGAGACTTCTCCTGGAACCTCAGTTTCAACATTGGTATCAATAACGGCAAGATCTTGTATCTCGGCCCCGATGTTAAATCGATCGTCATTTCCGGCGCCAATGCGCGCTGGGGCAATGGGGTGAACATCAGTCAGTGGGTGGGATTACCTTATGCCCAGATCACCGGTTATGGGTATAAAAGGGATGCCAGCGGCCATAAGATCTTTAGTGATGGCTCCGATGGCATCACGGCCGGCGAACCGGAACCGACGGCTACCCAGGTGCCATTGGGCTCAGGTGTCTATAATAAAACGGGCGGTTTGACCAATGATTTCCATTACAAGGACTTCGCACTTTCGTTCCTGATCGATGGTCAGCTTGGGGAGTACATGGTACTCGGCGTTGTAGTTGAGCCCTTGTTGCTGCATATTGGCATTGGGAATGACGTTGCCATTATAGAGATCGGATAATCCCAGCCGGAAATGGCCTTGATCGTTGGATCCATACAACGCAACAGAGCTTTGGTTGACCACTCCGTTCTTATAAAAATCCTTCATATTGTTTTTATACGGACTGTAGGCATAAGAGTTACCGAGGAAATTGACGGCCTGCGTTCCATCTACCGGCGCGCCCCAGCTGTCATATTCTGTATTTTGCGCGGCCAGCGCCGTCGTGGGTTTGTTGCCCTGCAATCCCTGCCCATACTGATATTGAAAATCGGTGAGGTTGTGCACCGAGTTAACGGTGAAGTTGTTGTTGGCTTGCACCCCGATCCCTTTTGATTTGGCGCCGGACTTGGTAGTGATCAGGATTGCGCCGTTACCGCCGCGATAGCCGTACAAGGCAGATGCAGCCACCCCTTTGAGCACCTGGATGCTTTCGATGTCGTCCGGGTTGATGTTGGAAAGGCCATCGCCAAAATCCGCCCCGCCCCACTGGCCCGCGGCGCCTTGATTGGTATTGTCATAAGGGATGCCGTCGATGACATACAACGGCTGGCTGGCGCCGGTGAGTGAAGCGTTACCGCGGATCACCACGCGGCTGCTGCCCGAAGGCCCCGTCGCCGTGCCGGCTACACTGACGCCGGCTACCTGCCCGGTAAGGGCATTACCTATATTGGCTTCCCGTGACTCCGTGAACTTCGAGCCGTCGACTTCCGTGGTGGAATAGCCGAGCGCCCTGGCCTGCTTCTTGATGCCAAGAGCAGTCACCACCACGGATGTCAGCTCGGCATTGGAAGTAACCATACGAACGTCGATCGCTGCTTCGCCGCCTACCGTGATCTGCTGCGTAGCAAAACCCACGGAGGAGAACACCAGCACATCTCCCTTAACCGCGACGATGGTGAACGTCCCATCTACATTGGTGGTGGCGCTTTTGTGCGTTCCCTTCACCACAATAGTTACTCCCGCGAGCGGCGCGCCGGATGCGTCCGTGATCTTACCGGTAATGGGGCCGGCAGTGTTTGTGTTTGTGTGAAAATTGTTACGGCTACCGTCGGCAGCAAAAACGTGCTGGGGACAGGCGGCAACGATGTAGAGAGGGATGACCAGGACATAGCCAAGCACCCGGAGGCTTGATCTTCTCATTTTTTTTGCAGCGTTTGATTAAAAATTCACCGTTTCTGTATTCAGGTGCCGGGGCTCGCCGTTTTGTAACGGGCTGTAAGAAAGTTTTTTTGCAAATACGATTTAGCAAAATGATCTCCAGCCCTGCTCTTGAGTGGGACTGGTCAAGGTACATCCCACCACATGCGCGAAGTCATCTTATCGCCGCCGGGAAGCTGGGATACGGCGGCATTGTAATTGGCGGTATTTGTAGAAGCTTCGGTTTGCGGATAGGTGAACCGGCGGGGAATGGCGCCGCCGGTGACATTGCCAGGATAATTCACCGGTATAAGGTTGGGATAACCGCTACGACGCCAGTTCGCAAAACATTCGTTCTCATCCATGAAGCCCGCTATCCAATACTGGGTGTTGATCTGTTCCAGGGTGCCATTGTACGGATGTGCGCTGAGCCAGTAATTAATGGCATCGGCGGAGGGACCCGCGCCGGCCTGCTGCGTCAGTTGTTGCATGGCCGCCGTTACGCCGGCTGCAAAATAGATGGCTGGATCGCCGGTTATCCATTTGCGCTGCGCGGCTTCGGCGAGAAGCAGCTGAGTCTCGCCCGCCGTCAGGAAAAAGGTCGGGGCATCGAGCCGGGCAAAGGTATACCGGTTGACCACCGAATAGCTGTTGGCATTACCGGGCCAGTTGGCCGCCTTCACCAGATCATAGGCGGTGCCGCAATAGGCTGGGTCATAGCCATTTGGCTCACCGAGCTGCAACGTCGTCGTCGTATCACCCACATCGCCCGGATTGGTAGGATCGGAACAAACGGTGCCCAGAAAACAAAGCCGCGGATCAGCAGTATTCCGCAGATAGTTGACGAACGTTTCACTCAACCGGTAGCCGTTTGGGTCGTTGCTCAAAAAGATCAGCCCGGAACCATTGACAACAGGCGTTCCGGTTACCGCCTCGTGGTGGATGATCGCATTGTCGGCATAGACGCTCATGACGCCGCCCTGTACGGCCCGGTTGACCCAGATCTGCGCACTGTCGGGCGCCACCTTGCTCATTCGCATCGCCAGACGCAGCATTTCGGAAAAAGCAAATTTTTTCCATGCAGCGGGGCTCCCACCATAAAGAAGATCTGCCGAGCCTGCGGTATTGGGCTGGGTACTGTCCAGCTTACCTGCAGCATCACTCAGCTCCTGCATTAATCCGGAATAGATATCCTGCTGGCGGTCATACCGCGGATAAAAAGTTCCTGAGATAACACCCTGTCCGGCCTGGGAATAGGGGCAGTCCCCATACATATCCGTCATACGTTGGAACATGAAGGCCCTGAAGATGCGGGCCATCTGGTAAAGATTGAAATTAGCCGCATCATTTTGCGTGTGAGTGATCACTTCCTCTATATTCGCAATGCCGTTGGGATAGTTCTGCTCCCAGTAGGCGGAATTGTACGTGGGATTGTATAGATATTTATCTCCATCCCAGTAGGAAAGCGTAGATGAGAGATGCTGGACCATGCAGGCGGAATAGATAAGATTATTACGCCAATCCTCATAACCGTTGCCATCTGTATTGCCGGATGTCTGCAGCTGGGCATTGGTGAACAGATAGTTGAAGTTGATCTGGCTGGCCGTGGTAAGGTCGGGATTGGTGTTGAGCGATACAAAGCCCTTTCTGCACCCCATAAGAATGACAAAGGTAAGCAGGCATGGGATCGTCGCGCGTTTCAGCATACCGTTAAAATTTACAATTTATATTGAATCCCCAGCTCCGTGCAGGCGGATACCCGGTCAATTCGAGCCCCTGGCCATTCGTATTGTTGATGCTGGATTCGGGATCGACATTCGGCGTATGTTTCATCAGTATAGCCAGATTTCTACCCACCAGGGAAAAGCTCAACCCTTTGACAAAATGTTTCTTTAACAGGACGGAAGGAACGGTATAGCATAAAGAAGCAGACCGCCATTTGATGAAGCTCGCATCAAAAACAAATTCCTCCGCAATATGATCAGTCCCTCCCGCGGAAATATCCTGAAAATATTGCTGTGCCGGAACAGCCGTCGTATTGGGATGACCGTTATCAAGTACGCCTTTCCCGATATAGCCTCCTTCCCTGCCTTGTAAGGTGGCCTTTTGCAAACCATAATAATACAGCAGCAGATTAGTCCCCGAATAGATCTTGGCGCCGAACTTAAAATCGATCAGATTCGTCAGTGTAAAAGCCCCATAATGGAATTCATTGGAAAAACCTCCCGTCTGGCGGTAAACAGTGGAACCCAGCGGCACCACTCCCGTTTGCTCCGGCTCTCCCGCCGGCGCCGGGTCGGACACCCCATCACTGTAGATCTTATTGCCTTTGGCATCCCGCTTATAGGCATAGCCCATGATCTGCCCGTAAGGCAAACCCACGACATTACTGATGCTGACCTCGCTTCCCCAGCGCGGATAGGCACCGCCGATGACGATACTTGGCGCTCCGCCGATATAGAGCACCTTATTGTTATTGATCGCATAGTTTAACGAGGTCTTCCAGCTGAAATGCTTTGTTTTTACCGGAGTACCTTGCAGCAGCAGCTCCACACCTCTGTTACGGATCTTGCCCACGTTCTCAACAGCCTGGCCATAGCCGGAGGTAGTACTGATGGTTACATTCACTATATCGTCGGTCGTCTGCTTGTCGTAAACAGTGAGATCGAAGTCTGCCCGGTCCTCCAGGAATTGCATGCGAACACCGGCCTCTTTTTCCCGGATGCTTACCGGCCGAAGGCCGGGATTAGGGACTACCGGTATCGAATTGGAAGTAGCAATATAGCCCAATGGCTGGTTGTTGATAGAATAGCTTGCTATCCCATAAGCCAGCAAACTCTGGTAAGGTTGTGTCCCATTGGAAGCTGCCGCCCAGGAAGCATGCAGCTTGCCGAGATTGATCCAGGCCGGCAGATGCCAGACGTCCGAGAACACGAAACTACCGGAGACCGAAGGATAGAGGTAATGATCGGTGTGAATATTGAGCGTCGAGAACCAGTCGTTGCGGGCCGTGAAGTTCAGAAAAAGGTAATTCTTATATCCCAGGTCGGCATTGGCATAGATGGAATTGACCCTATAGTGCTGGTCGAAATTACTATAGGGTTTATTAGTCGTGCTGATATCATTGGCGTTGTAGTCGCCTGCAATTAGAAAAGGCCCCGCCGCCCGGTTGGAGGAATTGGGCACGGCCCCGATCCCGCTGATCTTGGTGACATTGTCTTCGCGATTGCTTCCAATGTTGGCGTCAAAAGAAAGATCCGGGCCGAATTTCTTTTGGCCCCCGATCATAAAGTTGCCATTCAACTCATAAAAATTCACTTCATACTGGGTAAGATTACCCCCATGAACACCGTCGGTGCGGGTGTATTCTACACCGGAGGGGACAATGGACTCGACATCGAACACATAGCCGTCACGTGTCAGCTGCCCTTGGACATAGAGCCAGTCGAGCAGATTGTACTTGAGTGTCAGCCCACCGGTCAATCGATTACGATCCGTGGAGTTGTTATAGTCATAGGCGATATAATACGGGTTTTCAAAATAGGGGTCGGTAGCGCCGGGAAGCCATTCCGTGCCATCGGGATGTATCGTGTGGTTTTTCATCCATCGGATGTCGAAGGAATTCGCAAGGTATAACGGTGGCGCGAAAACATTGCCCGGGTCGTCCGAGAGCGAAGCCCGGTTATTGACATGCTCGAATACATAGTCCGCCGTCAGGTCCATTTGAAGATGATTGGTGACGGAATAGGTGGAATTGAGGCTCAGTCCCTCTTTATTCATGGAAGAATTGGACACGATGGTTCCCAGGTGGAGATCCGTAAGACCTAAACGGAAATGTCCTTTATTATTGGCGCCCGTGAGTGCGACTGAACTTTGGCTGGTGGCGCCTATGTGAAAAAAATTTTCAAAGTTATTTCGTTGAGGGCTGTACGCATAGTTATCCCCAAGATAATTGACCGCCGTTGTGCCGTCCAGTCTGCCACCCCAGCTGTAATAAGGTGCCGCAAGCGCTACCTGGGCGCTTAGCGGTTTGATCCCGGCGACACCCTGTCCATACACGTACTGGAAATCCCGCTCGTCGATCATCGAATTGAGCGTGGTGTTGTTATTCACCTGCACACCGATGCCACGCGTCCGGGAACCGGATTTAGTGGTGACGAGGATAGCGCCGTTGCCGCCGCGATAGCCGTATAAAGCCGACGCGGCCACTCCTTTGAGGACGACGATGGATTCGATGTCGTCGGGGTTGATGTTCGACAGTCCGTCGCCCAGATCGGCCCCGCCCCATTGTCCGGGATAACTCTGGTTGGTATTGTCGTAAGGAACGCCGTCTACGACATACAAGGGCTGGTTGTTGCCGCTCAGCGAGGCGTTGCCCCGGATCAACACCCGGCTGCTGCCGTAGGGACCCGTGGCATTGTCGATGACATTGACACCGGCGACCTGCCCGGCCAGGGCGTTCCCCAGGTTGACGGTACGCGATTGCGTGAACAGGCCGCCATCCAGTTCCGATGCAGAATAACCCAGCGTTTTCTCCTGTTTGCCGATACCCAGCGCCGTCACCAGCACCTCCATCAACGGCTGATCACTGGGGCTGAGCACAATAGGGCTCCTGGCCGCCAGCCCCGCCGGGATCTCTTTGTTGACAAATCCGACGCAGGACAGCACCAGCATATCCTCGTTGTCGGCGCGGATCGAGAAGGAGCCATCCAGATCGGTACTTGTGCCCCGATGGGTATTTCTTATCGAAATAGTGACGCCAGGCAGGACCTTTCCTTCGACATCGATGATCTTTCCCACGATGGTGTTCGGGGCGGTTTCCCCGGGCGCCGCATCGGCCGGCTCATCGTCCGGATACGAAGAGCCCTGCACCACGCCGCCTTCGGCGGCGGCCGGATCTTTTTTCCTGTTCAGGATCACGAACGTACGTTCATCGACTTTCTTGAAGACAAGACCGGTATTGCGCAAGACCTGCGTCAGGAGCTTTTCCACACTGGCATTGGACGAAAGAACGGGAGGGTTGACCAGCATCTTGCCGATCTGTTGCTGACTGAACAAAAAATATACCCCTTTAGTGTGGTTCAGCTCGATGAGGATATCCATCAGGGGCTTGCGGCCATGCATAGCACTCGTGTCTGCAGGCTGGGAAAGAACAGGCAGCAAGGTACACCCAGTCAGCAGCAGGCAAAGAAAAGATCTCAGCCAATATCGAAAGCCGCTCGATATTCTCATTCACACAGCGTTTTGGTTAAACATCGATTCTTAAAGGACCAGGAATACGTCTAACACACTATTCATAGGATCAGGACCCGGACGTTTATCACTAATGCGCTGATGCTTTTATGGTAATGTTCCCGCCTTCGCGGAGAACGTCGAAATCGCTGGTGGTTTCCAGGGCCTGCAACAGGACGTTCAGGTTATTGTTGGGGAGCATCCCCGTGATCGTGCTGTCACCAATGGAAGGGTCCTGCAGGGTCACCCTGACCCCGTACTGTTCTTCGATGATCGCAGCGACTTTGTGAAGCGGGGTCTTGTCGAAGACCAGCTGATGCTGCTGCCAGGCCGTCAGGCTATCCAGCCGCACCCCCGTTTTTTTCAGCGCCGTCCCATCCCACTGGACAAAATCCCCCGGCACCATGTGCAGGTCCTCGCCGATCCGGGGATGAACGATCACACTGCCTTCCTGCAACAGGACGTTTTCCTTACCATTGCGGTTCACGACATTGAATTGCGTGCCGGTGACGACCACATCGAAACGGTCCGTATGTACGATAAACCGGCTTTTCATCGGCGTCTTGCGGACATGGAAAAAGGCCTCGCCATCGATCCAGACTTCGCGATCGACGCCGTCCTGCCAGTTCCGGAAATAATGCAGCCTGCTGTTGGCATTCATCATCACCTCCGAGCCGTCCGGCAACTGTTGGGACAACAGCTCACCATACCCCGACGCCAGCTGCTCCCCGCGTACAGGCAACATCCGATATACGATCAGCGCCGCACCCAGCAACACGAAAACGGCAGCTGCCGCCATCCAGCGTCCCTGCCCCCATCCCGGTCTTGTCCGGTTCCCAAGCGTCCGCCGTTGCGCTACGTGTCCTATGCGCCCGGTTTTGCCGGTCTCCGGGTTATCCAGGGCCTCGATCCGCTGCAGCAGGGCAGCTTCGGCCCGTTGCACCTGCGCGGCCGGCAGGGGCCTTTCGCGCATCCGCGTCTCATCCAGGATAGCTACCGCCTGTTCGATCAACTCCCGCCGGCCGGGGCCACCGGCCATCCAGCTCTCCCATGTATCGTCCTTTCCCCGTCCGGACTCGAAATACCAGGACAGGAAAGATTCATCTGACAGGAAATCCTCGGGTTCGCGAAACTCTTTTGACATAAATCGGGTGCTATATTACTAGGTCGTACCCATAAAGATAATTTTGTAATGCAGTTTTCAATAATTTTTTTGTTACTTTCCAGAAGTTTTAGCAAGAGCACAACCATTGAATACTGCCAAAGAGGACATACTGCTGTGGGAATCCTTCCGCGATGGGGACCGGGGCGCCTTTGCAACGCTTTTCCGTACCCATTATGAGCTCATGTACCGTTACGGCGGGAAATTCACCACCGACAATAACCTGCTCGAAGATTGCATCCAGGAGCTCTTTATCGAGCTCTGGCAGGCCAAAACCCGCACACCGGTGGTCTCGGTTCGCGCCTATCTGCTCAAGTCACTGAAATACAAGCTATTAAAAGAATACCGGAAAAGCCGGGATACCGTGCCCATGGCCGGCTGGGAAGGGGCGTTCGAATGGAGCCATGAAAGCTTTCTCATCGCGGAAGAAGAGGACGATGAGAAGAAACGCCGGCTCGGAAAGGCACTGGAGCAACTCAGCGGCCGGCAAAAAGAGATCATCTACCTGAAATATTACCAGAACCTCAGCTACGAAGAGGTCAGCGAGATCATGAACATCAATTACCAGGTGGCGCGAAACCTGCTCTATCAGGCTATCCGGTCGCTAAAAAACCGGCTCACCGGTCCCTTGCCAATTATTTTTCTTCTTTCAGCGATCAGCGGACATTACATTTTGCATGCCTTTGGCACATTCTGATCCATATCTCTTAATTTCGCGCAGCAAACCGAACTATCACAATTCTTTTAAAACATCCCATCTATGAGCATGGTAGACTCATTCGAAAAAATCCCGGTAAAAATTTTCGGTTCATTGGAAGAAGGCTCCCGTTTTATTGGCAAAGAGATCGCAAAACTGATCCGTGAGAAGGAAAGCAAAGGCGAAAAAACCGTTCTGGGTCTGGCGACTGGCTCCTCCCCTAAATCCCTGTACGCCGAACTGGTGCGTCTCCACCGGGAAGAAAAGCTGAGTTTTAAAAATGTGATCACGTTCAACCTGGACGAATACTATCCCATCGAAAACGACGCCCTGCAAAGCTATAACCGCTTTATGAAGGAGCAGTTGTTCGACAAGGTCGACATCGATCCCGCGAATTGTCATATTCCCAACGGACAATGGAAGAAAGAAGACATCAAGCGGCATTGCATTCAATACGAGCAGATGATCGAAGACGCCGGCGGCGTCGATCTGCAGATCCTCGGCATCGGTAACAACGGGCATATTGGTTTCAATGAACCTGGCTCCAGCATTTATTCCCATACCCGGCTGGTACCGCTGGAAAACTCCACCCGCATCGCGAACTCGCACGATTTTCAAAATATCTCGCAGGTGCCCCGGCTCGCCATCACCATGGGCATCAGCACCATCCTCAAGGCCAAACGCATCGTCCTGATGGCCTGGGGCCAGCTCAAAGCGCCGGTGATCCAGAAAGCCGTAGAAGGCAATGTCACCGAACAGATCCCGGCCTCCCTGCTTCAGCAACACAACGATACCACCTTCGTCCTCGACGATGTGGCGGCTTCGGAGCTCACCCGTTTCAAATCGCCCTGGCTCACGGGCGAAATGATATGGACACCCGCGATGATCCGGAAAGCCGTGGTCAATATGGCATTGAAATTGGGCAAGCCCATCCTGAGTCTGACGAACAAGGACTACCACGACAATGGTCTCAGCGATCTGCTGGTGGAGAAAGGCGATGCCTATGAGATCAACCTGCAGGTCTTCTATCTGCTACGCGACAGCATTACCGGCTGGCCCGGTGGAAAACCCGGGGCGAATCTACCCACACACCCGGAACGTTCGGAGCCCTTCCCCAAACGTTGTCTCATCTTCTCCCCCCACCCCGATGACGATATCATCTCCATGGGTGGCACCTTCATGCGGTTGCATGATCAGGGACACGATGTCCATGTCGCCTACCAGACTTCCGGAAATATCGCGGTCACCGACGAGTTCGTCACCCGCTTCCTGGATTTCGCTGTCGGCTTCGAAGAACTTTCGGGCATCGACAACAAAAAATCCTCGCAGATCCTCGAACAGGCTACCCGCTATCTCAAGACTAAAAAACCCAGCGATATCGACACCCCCGAGATCCGCGCGATCAAGGGGCTGATCCGTCGCTGTGAAGCCCGCGCTACCTGCCGCTATGTGGGGCTCAAGGATGAGAACATCCATTTTATGAACCTGCCCTTTTATGAGACGGGCACGATCGAGAAAAAGCCCATGGGCGAGGCCGATATCCAACTGACCGTTGAACTTCTCCGTGCGCTCAAACCGCAGCAGATCTATGCTGCGGGCGACCTCGCCGATCCGCATGGCACCCATAAAGTATGTCTGGACATCGTATTCGAATCGTTGCGCCGCCTCAAAGCCGCCGGTGATCCCTGGCTCAAGGACTGCTGGCTCTGGCTCTACAAAGGCGCCTGGCAGGAGTGGGATATCAGCGAGATCGAGATGGCCATTCCCATGAGCCCCGATCAGGTCCTGAAAAAACGCTTCGGCATCTTCATCCACCAGTCTCAAAAAGACATGGTCCCCTTCCAGGGTAGCGATAGCCGCGAGTTCTGGCAACGCGCGGAAGACCGCAATGCCAATACCGCCAGCCTGTATGCGCAGCTCGGCCTCACGAAATACGCGGCCATGGAAGCATTTGTCCGTTGGCATTACTAAAACGGCCGGAGGCGAGGTGTAACTAAACCATTTATTAATTTTGTGTTAATTAGATGATAGAATGTATTTTTGTGGATTCCTTATGCCACAGACTACATTCATAACCCTGAGACAGGAATGGCAGGGGGCCTGGCAGGCGCCTTTGTTCCGCCGTCGGGTTATTGCAGGCCTTATCATCGTCGTGTCGATCCTGAGCAGCTTTCCGGTGTTCTTTCAGCGCATCGAACAGCGGCATGGGATCCTCCTCAATGACCCGGTGTTACGGTTACTGACACCGCATAATGTCTCCCTGCCCCTGTTCATCGTCATCTGGGTGATCTCCGGTTATTCCATTTACCGTGCCGCGCAGACGCCGCAGATGTTCCTGAATTTCCTATGGTCCTTTATTCTCCTGTCGCTGTTCCGCACGCTCACGATCACCCTGGTCCCGCTTGATCCGCCGGCCGGGCTGATCCCGTTGGTGGACCCGTTGAGCAATTTCTTTTATGGGAAGAGCTTTGTCACCAAGGACCTTTTCTTTTCGGGTCACACTTCTACCGTCTTCCTGCTCTATCTCACCATACCCGGCCGGTCGGATAAAAGGCTGGCGCTGCTGGCCACCCTGATCGTCGCCTTCCTGTTGCTGGTGCAGCATGTGCATTATTCGCTGGATGTGCTGGGCGGGTTCCTCTTTGCCTGGCTTTCCTATGAGATCGCTATGCGGTGGGTCCTGCGTTGAGCCCGCCTGTTGCGACCGCCCGCGGCCATTAGAAGGCCTCTCCCAACTGAAGATAAAACCCCTGCGAATGCCCTTTGGCCAACCCATAGTCCAGCCGCAGGTTCAGCTTTTCGGTTTGATTCAAGGCGATGCGAAGACCGCCGCCGTAAGAATATTTAACATGCGAGCCGTTCACGTCCTTTAGCTCAGGCCCTACATTGCCCATATCGGCGAAACCTGCGGCCCCGATGCGCCACCATATGGGGATACGGTATTCGGCCTGCAGGATGCCGGCGTTCTTGTCCCGGTAACGGCCTGCATAATATCCGCGCATACTGTTGGCCCCTCCCAAAAAAGCCAGGCTACGCAGCGGTACTTCCCCCTCGTTAAAACTGCCATAAGCCTGCAAGGCCAGGACCTGCCCGTGGTAGACGCGGATGAAACGCCGCAGATCGATCACGTAGTTAGTATACTGATAATCAGACCCTAATACCGGAGCGAAGTGATCGAACCAAAACTGGTACATGCCGCCCCTATCCGGCCAGAAAGCATTGTTTCGGGTGTCATAGGTCAGGCTCAGCCCCAAACCGGCGATATGATACCCATAACGACCGGGGACATTCTCCTGATCGAATAAGCCGCCGGCGAGGTAGTCGATGTCGAAGACGCGCTGAAATTCGAAAACGGTTCCCAAAAAAAGATGTTTGCCGATCTTGAATTGCGGATGCAGGTATATATAATACTGCTTAAATTTATAAGATTCCTCGTTGCTGTCGGGGGCCCGTTTGCCCAGCCCCCAGAAATCATCGGGGAAAGAACTATAGGAGAATTGCTCATTGAGTATCCATCGTTCGCCCGGAAAGTAGATGGAACCATTTAAAGCCGTGACAAACTGATGACGGGTGGTATAAAGCACTATCGCCTGAGCGTTAGAGGTTCTTATCGTCGTATCGCGCTTGTACAGGTGGAAGGTAGAGGCGCTGGCCAACCCGAAGGACCATCCGGTCTCAATCGACCGGGCGATAATTGGCAGTACGAGAACATGCCGTATATTTGCCGGGCTCTTAATGGGTAACTTGAGCTTTTCGACGGGTATGCTTTTGAGACTGTCGCTTTGTGCTTTCGCGGCCATGGGTACCGTAAATATGCCACAAAGCCCAAGAAAATAGGTAAATATTGCTTTTCTGAACGAAAGAATGGGCAATGTTGTAGTATATTTATTTGTATTTGTCGATAAAAAGCAAGCAAATTAACAAGGAAAATCTAATTTTCTTACATTTGATGATTAATGAAGAATTCACAATTTGTTAAAATTCAATTAACCCAATATTTAAAAGCTCTGAAGCGGAAAGGGATGACCCTTCCTTTTCTTAAATAAAGCTAGCATTTATGAAAAAATTCGAAGTCCCCGATTTTGTCCTGGGAGATAAGATAACAGACGAACAGTTTAACTTTTTTGATAAGTATGGCGTGATCATATTTAGGAATTTTCTGAATTCGGCGACCGTTCAATTATTCATACACGAGCTTAACAGAATTGAAAAGCAATGGCTGGATGAAGGCCGGGAAAAGGTGAACGGCATTCCCCTGAAATTCGGAAAAGACGAGAACGGCAACAAGATGATCCAACGCATGTGCTTTCTGTCGCTGTACAGCGATACATTGCATGAATTCCTGCAGGATCCGCGTATCAAAGCTGTTGTCGGCCTGCTGAGTCCATACGAAGGCCGGATCGCTGAAAACGAAAAGGATGGATTGATCCTCAATCACTACGTCCGCGTACCGGAGAGCAATTTCACGCAGATGGGCTGGCATACGGATAGCCCCCGCGATCTCTTCCTGGGTCAGAAGATCATGCCTATGCTGAATGTCGGCATCCACCTCGACGACACCCCGTTTGAGAACGGCGGGTTACGGGTATTGCCCGGGACGCACAAGCAAGGCGTGCTGCGGTTATTATTCGGCAAAAAGTACTTCATCGATAACAATCCCGACCGTCGGGAGATCGGCTTTGACATTCAGGCAGGCGACCTGACCGTGCATGATGGCCGTATCTGGCACCGCGCCGCGGTTTCCCCGCTGTATGGCGATGCCAGCCGCCGCCGGGTGATGTATGTACCCGTAGTTACCGGGAAATACATGCCCAAGGATGCGAACAGCAAGACGCCGTTCTATCATCGTCTCGCCGCGAAAGTGCAAAATTAAAAATACTCGAGCCGGTCTGACGACCGGCTTCCTCCGATGCCGAAGCGGCATCGGACATTATGAAAAAAAGCCGGGCCGATTTTTTACTGTCGGACCGGCTTTTTTGTGGCCGGCCGCTTTATTATCTTTACGTCATTATGGAATACGCATTGATCACCGGGGCCAGCAAGGGTATCGGCCGGGCCATCGCCCGCGAGCTGGCGTCCCGAGGTTATAATCTCCTGCTCGTCGCCCGCTCCGAAGATCTGTTACAGCAACTGGCGACCGAACTCACTTCCCGCAATGGGGTCGCCGTGGACAGTCTCGCGCTCGATCTTTCGCTGAGCGAAGCTTCGCAGAACGTCTACGACTGGTGCCGCGCCAGGAACTATGACGTCAGCATCCTCGTCAACAATGCCGGTTACGGACTCAGCGGCCCTTTCGAGAAATACAGCTTGCAGGAACATCTCAATATGATGCAGCTCAACATGTCCACGCTCGTCGGCATGACCAGGCTCTTCCTCCCCGACCTGCACCGGCGGCCTAAAGCCTGTATCCTCAATATCGCCAGCTCTGCCGCTTACCAGGCCGTCCCCAACCTGACCCTCTATGCCGCCACCAAAGCGTTCGTGCTGGCTTTCAGCCGTGGGCTGCACCAGGAGCTGCATAAGAGCACCGTCTCCGTGACCTGCGTCAGCCCGGGGGCCACCGACACCGATTTCCCCAGCCGCGCCCAGCTGGGTGAAAAAGGCATGAAGGCGGCGGAGAAATTCAACATGTCGGCCGAGACCGTTGCCGCCCTCGCCGTGAAAGGTATGTTGGCCGGCAAACCCGAGGTCATCACCGGTTTTATCAACAAGCTGGGAGCCGCCATGGCCTGGCTCCTGCCCAAAACAATGGTCGAACGCACGGCGATGAAGATCTACGAGTGATCCCCATCCGCCCGGCCGCACCGTCCCGCACCGGCCGCGCCCACCGCACCATGATCCCTCCCGCACCGCCCGGGCCGCTCACCGTAAATGACGGAGATAGCTCTCCGGATCGTCGAGGAAACGTTTGGTGATGCGATAATGAACTGGGCCTTCCCTGTTTTGAGCATCTCCAGAATGAAAGCCAGCAGCGATAGCTGTTTTAGCGGCGAGAGGGCGGCCTCCGGCTCGTCCAGCATAAAAATTCCTTTGTCTTTGATCCGGGTCTGCAAAATGGTCAGATACGCTTCCCCATGACTGAACGTCTGCACGTCCCGTCCGTAGTCTCGCCGCATCCGAAAACCGGCAAAGTGCATGTTCTCCCGCATCTGCCGGATCACCGAGTCATCCACCTTGCCCTTGAGATCGAGAAGCTCCATCGCGATCTTCTCCCGCTCCCGGTCCGCATCGTCGATGAAATGGCTGAAATCCTCCGCACGGAAGAAAAACCCCTTGCGCACTTCCCATTTCCACTGAAAGTCCATGTATGGCCTGATCTCTTTCGCGGCCGCAAAACTGGGTGAAGCCTTGCCGATCCGTCCACCAATAAGCGGCAGGTCCAGACCGTAGGCGATGCTTTCCAGCAACGTCGATTTGCCCGTACCATTGTCGCCCACGAAGATCGTCACCTCCTCCAATGCCAGCTGTCGGCCAAACCGGACCGCCGGGATGTTGAAAGGGAAAGGATGCTGCTTATCGGTGTTGATCGAAAAAGATTGGAGAAAAGCCATCTTTCACCAAGGTAAATATTTTTTCCGATCCTCAATTTTTGTTCTATATTTGCAACCCCTAAACGGGTGGGCCACAGCCCCTTGTTCAGATGGTAAGGCTCCGTAGCTCCACTGAATAGAGCATCTGACTACGGATCAGAAGGTTTGAAGTTCTTTTTTGAGTAGGTTTTTTCATCTTGGCTCTGTAGCTCAACTGAATAGAGCATCTGACTACGGATCAGAAGGTTTCAGGTTTGAATCCTGACAGAGTCACTGATTATCAAAGAGTTAAAAGGGATTGATCTTGTAATATAGATTGGTCCCTTTTGCTTTTTCTACCGTTTCACACCGACCTTTTTTGTTGATTTTTTTTATCGCTTCAAAATTTTGCTCAAGAGCACTTACGTCGGTCACCGAATCACCCACCATCTTATGGTTAAAAGCAAAAGAACCCCTTCGCAATCTGGCATAAAACGAATGAGTGATCCAGTCACTCACGCACATGCGCAGCGCCGTCTTAAATGCTTTCCCCGTTTCAGGGTCGCCAGTATACCCTTACCCAATACTAACTTTATACTTTTGTACCGCGTCTTTTAGCATGTCTCGCAAGAAGGTGTTCCGGATAAATTCCTTTATGACATTAAGGCTTCTCCGAACAGCCTTTGCCAAATCGAGAAGTATAATTTCCTCCCAATGTACCCAATATTTTGAGTACTACTAAAGTAGTATAGTTGATACTAAAATTCGTATATATCTTTAACCCGTAAGAATGCAAAGATCTCCAATCATTCCGATCTAAAACCAACCGTCTCCTGTATTTCACCTGTAGCTACCTGTTTTGAATACCCTGTCACTATTAATTCAATAGAAGAGGTATGATTGACAAAGCATTGGATTTCATTTGCAAGCAGATGAATACTTACTTGCAATTGAAATATAGTATCACCGATGGCACTTCGTTGATCCAGCTTGAAAATATAGCTTGGTACGAAAGCCAGGATACCAATACAGCAGACAAGTCGAATGCATTCATCTCCCTCGTGAATGTGGAAGAAGATCGCATCAGCAAGTCTCCTGAAAATTATATCCGCAATCCCAACGGCTCTCTAACATATAAGAACCCTAAGGTCTTTTTAAATCTATACCTGCTTTTCTCAGCCAACCTGCCGGTATACGAAGAATCCCTCAAAAGGCTCTCCTATATAATACAGTTTTTTCAAAACCAAAACGTCTTTACAACAATCACGAATCCCTCCCTGCCACCCGAAATCGACCAGTTGATTTGCGATCTGTACACCATCTCATTCCAGGACCTGAATAACTTATGGGGCGTAATGGGCTCAAAGTATTTGCCCTCTGTAATATATAAGGTACGCCTGGTGACCATAAACGAAGATTTTGCTTTTGCACAAGCCGGGGTAATTAAATCGATTACCATCAACAGCACACAATGACAATTAGCTATAAAACCTGGTTTTCAATCGAGCTGACCCATGATTTTTATAATCATGAGATTTTCACCGATTGCTCACTGACGCCGGCAGTTGACACGACAGCAGCCTTTTTCACAGGCACAAAATGGCTTCAGCGATTTTCGGATGACACCTTGACTGTACTGATAAAGGAAGACGGCACGGGATTACCCGCAACCCAAATCCCCACCGATCAATTTTTTAGATTTTATCTGACCTGCAACGTTTCCCTGTTCTTCAATTATACCGACATAGATAAGCGCATCGCCAGCGGTTATATTTTGTATCTCTCCAACTTTGCCGGCAACAAAGCAGGCACGACACTCAATCTCTCCGCCCCCATTGCTCTGTACACATCCTACCCAGCCGGAAATGTCTTCTACCCCGGGGACCTCGTCACGGACGCCGGAGGCATCGTATACGAATGCATCCTCCAGTCCACCAACAACCCGCCAACCAATACCGCCTTCTGGCTGACCAGGACGGCCAAACAATATGTCGCTTCAGCCGACCTCATAAGGCTCTCACCCACCGTATACAAGCATACTTTTGCGGACCCCGTAAGTACAGCAAATATTACGGTCACAGGTTTCAGCGTGTCAGGCAATACGCTGGCCTCATATACGGCAATGACCGTCAATCAGACCTTCTCCGACGGCGTGACAAACATTCAATGCGACCTTTCCCTGCTCCCCGCGGCCAGATATAAGGTCTCCGTGAGCGCCACCAAAAAGTCCGACAACTCAATAATAAATTATGAAGAGTTCATTTATTATGATCCCGCAGCCACATTTAATAAAGCCCTGGGGATAGTAGAAGTATTCAATTGCATCGATACAACCACGGCTTATGCCCTGCAACAAAATGGTACCGGCCAGATTCTCGAAACAAATTACACCATAGGTTTCGCAAACAGATCAGCCTGGTGGAATTATATCACCAGAACCAATGCCGTGACCGGCATCAACGCCACAATTGCAGGATTGACTTTTTCAAGTCCCGGGCCCACCTTATTCAATGCAAGTGTTGCACTGCCGCTTGTAAAGCAATTCGACTATACGCCTTTTACAGTCGCCGGCATCACACAAAACCCCGTCGTCCCATGGCCATCTCCGGCAATCCTGAAGTCCGAAAAAGATGCCTCCGGAGCGATCAACAAAATTTTCACCGAAATATATCTTAACTACTAAATAAAACTTTGCAAACATGTCCCAAATAAACGAAAGCGCAATTAAAACGCCAGGAGTCTACGTAAACGAAATTCCCTCCTTCCCACCCTCCATTGCGCAGGTGGCAACTGCAATCCCCGCCTTCATCGGGTATACGGCATTTGCAAAAGACCTCCAGGGAAAAAGCCTCACAAACAAACCCACCCGCATCACCTCCATGCTGGAGTACGAATTGTATTTCGGAGGACCACAGCTCGAAATAAATATCGAGCTCACATATACCCAAACGACTTCCGGAACTACTTCCAACGATACCATTGTCGCTGCCTTCAATGGCGCAAAGTCCAAACACAATATGCATACCGCCATCCGCTTTTTCTACGCGAATGGAGGCGGAGCCTGCTACATAGTATCCGTAGGCGCTTATACCGACATCAATGCCGGCTCACTCGCGCTCACCGATTTTTATAGTGCCGGCACCGGCGTAGGCCTCGAAGCCGAAGCCAAAGCAGACGAACCCACGCTCATCGTGTTCCCCGAAGGCCAAAACATGGTAGAAACCGATTACTACGCCCTCCTCGGCCACGCCCTCGACCAATGCGGCGCCCTCCAGGACAGATTCTGCATCATGGATTTGTTCAACACAGGCGCAACTTTGGTCACCAGCAGCGACGTGACCACCGCAACCGGCAATTTCAGAAATGGCTTCGCCTCTTCATTCAATAATTATGGCGCAGTATACTTCCCCAATCTGAAAACAGTATATGCATATGATTATGATGAATCCAAAACCAAAATAGCACACACAGTGAATGGCGCTGCCGGACCACTCGATGGACACACATTGACGGAAATAAGCACCCTGCCCGCTCCACCCGCCGCCGTTCCTGCATTCTATAATCTCGGCGCGTACAATTTACTGAAACAAACCCTGACCAGTCAGTTCCCCGTAATATTGCCGCCATCTCCCGCCGTCGCCGGCGTATACGCATCAGTCGATGCCTCCCGCGGCGTCTGGAAAGCCCCCGCAAATGTCGGCCTCCAGGACGTAGTCGGGCCCGTGTTCCAAATCTCGGATGACCTCCAGGGTAATATGAACATCGACGCGACCTCCGGCAAGTCCATAAACGCCATCCGCGCCTTCACAGGAAAGGGAACCCTGATCTGGGGCGCTCGTACACTCGACGGCAATAGCAACGATTTTAGATATATCTCCGTCCGCCGGTTCTATATCATGGTGGAAGAGTCTACCAAGCTGGCAGCAAACGCATTCGTATTCGAACCCAATGACGGAAATACCTGGGTCAAGGTCCGCGCAATGATCGAAAATTATCTCACCAATCTATGGCGCCTCGGAGCTCTCGCTGGCTCTAAACCCGAACAAGCATTTTATGTAAAGGTGGGACTGGGCCAAACCATGACCTTCGACGATATCCTCAACGGACGCATGATCGTAGAAATAGGCATGGCCCCCGTTAGACCCGCCGAGTTCATCATCCTCCGCTTCTCTCAAATCCAACAACAAGCCTAATTAATATTATTCATCCAACTTAAAATCGTCAATATGGCAAATTATCCTCTTCCGAAATTCCACTTCCAGGTCGAATGGGGCGGCACCAAGATCGGTTTCACCGACGTCAGCGGCCTCGATATAACAAACGACGTGATCGAATACCGGGACGGCGCAAGCCCGGAATACCATAAGATAAAGATGCCCGGCCAACGGAAGTTCAGCAACATCGTCCTAAAACGCGGCATCTTCAAATCGGACAACGAGTTCTATAATTGGTTCAATACAATTAATATGAACACCGTTGAAAGACGCGATATCACCATTAGCCTGCTGGACGAAACCCTCTCTCCCGTAATTGTCTGGAAAGTAAAGAACGCCTGGCCCACAAAGGTCACATCCACCGACCTGAAAGCCGATGGAAATGATGTCGCGATCGAACAGCTGGATCTTGCGCACGAAGGTTTCACCATCCAAAACGAATAGCATGGACCTATCCTATCCGCAAACCGGGTTTCACTTTTCGGTATTGTTCGAGCTGTTCCCGCAATTGCCCAACGATTTTCGCTTCCAGGAAGTGTCCGGCCTCATCGCCACCATGGAAATGGAACCCCTCAAGGAAGGCGGCGAAAACCGTTTCGTACACCAGCTCCCCGGACGCACCAGCTATTCCGAGCTGGTGCTGAAAAGAGGAAGAATCATGGGCTCATTCGTGCTTGAATGGTGCAGAAATGCCATCGAAAGCTTCCAATTCAAACCGACAAATATCCTCATCTCCCTGCTGGATGAGAACCATCTGCCGCTCTACAATTGGTACGTGATAAACGCCATTCCAAAAAAGATCGAGATCTCTTCCTTCAACGCGGAAAGAAGTGAAATAGTCATCGAAACCATGACGCTGAGTTACCAATATTTCAAATATTACGACCCCGCCAGCCTTGCCATGGATGCAGCATCCGCTCTTGCTGGCTCGCTAAACGTAAACATAGGATTCTAAACGCAACGATATGCCGGTAGAAATCAGAGAACTGCTCATCAAAGCAACCGTGCAGGATATGGCGCCTGCCGCAGAACCCGCAACCGCCGCAGCGGATCCCGCCGCCAATTTGAATCAAATCGTAGCCGCTTGTGTCGAACAAGTGCTCGAAATTCTTAAAGAAAAAGAAGAACGATAATATATGTCGGGCGAATTGAAAAAATTGAAGATTAAAGCTTTTGACAAGGCAGGTAACCCGCTTGTTTATTCCGCCCTCGTCAACCCGGATACGTATATCATCAAGAATAAGGTAAATTATAATCCTGCTCCGCCGCCCCCCGGAAATCCCGGCAAAGACCAACAGTATAACTATACGTCTCCGCCGGATATCCAATTCGATTTCATTTTCGACAGCACCGGCGTCATCCCCAAACCCCTCGATGGCCTCGCAGGCGCACTAAGCGGAATCCCCGTCGTTGGCGCCGTCGCAAGTGCCATTTCCAGCGCCATCGGCGATACCCCTCCCTATGATATCATTACCGAGATCGAAACGTTCAAGAATATCGTCCTGACTTATGACGGCGATATCCACGAGCCAAGAACCGTACAGCTCCTCTGGGGTACGCTCTTCTTCGAAGGAAAGCTGACCAGCCTCCAGTTCAATTATAAATTGTTCAATCCCGATGGCACCCCCATCAGGGTCGTCGCCACCGCAGCCTTCACCGGCACCGTAGAAGACAATTTAAGAGAAGCCCTGAAAAAAGCCAATTCCCCGGATCTGACGCACATCCGCAAAGTACAGCAGGGAGATACGCTGTCCTTGATGACGTATAAGATCTATGGCGATGCGTCCTACTATCAGGAAATAGCAAGAATAAACAATATCGTCAATTTCAGAAACCTGAAGCCGGGTGACGAAATCTATTTCCCACCCGTCAATAAAAGCAAATAATGTCCGGTCTTGTTACCTATACTATAAAGATTGATGGCACAGCGTTATCCGGCGTATATGGTATCATTTCCATCGTCGTAAACAAAGAGATCAATAAGATCTCCTCAGCCAATATAATCGTTCAGGACGGTAGCTCATCCGCACAGGATTTCGCCATCAGCAATGAAGATACTTTTATCCCGGGCAAAGAGATTGAAATACTCACCGGCTATAATTCCGATGAGACGTCTATTTTTAAAGGAATCATCATCAAACACGGCATCAAGGTACGGTCAAACGGGAATTCCACCCTGGTCCTGGATTGCAGAGACAAAGCCGTTAAGCTGACAATCGGCCCAAAAAACAAATATTTCGTCGATCAAACTGACAGTGACGTCATCCAGGATATTATTAATTCATATAGCCTGGATGCCGATATAGAACCCACAAATGTTACACACAAAGGACTGGTACAATTCAATTGCACCGACTGGGATTTTATCATATCCCGCCTGGAGGTGAATGGGAAAATCTGTATCACCAATGACGGAACGATAGCTATAAAAGCCCCATCATTGGACGGAGACGCTGTCCTGACCCTTACTTATGGTAAGGACATCCTGGAATTCGACGCCGCCATGGACGCCAGAACGCAATACCAGGCCGTAAAGGCTTTCTCATGGGATCCTTCAAGCCTGGATATCCTGGAGACCGACGCTACAGATCCGGCAATCACCGGCAACGGCAACGTCACCCCCGCTGACCTCGCGGCCGTCATAGGCCTGGATTCATTGAACCTCAATCATACCGGAATGCTCCCGGTGGAAGAATTGCAGGCCTGGGCCGATGCCCAGCTCTTGAAAAGCCAGTTATCGAAGATCAGAGGACGTGTCGGCTTCATGGGCTCCTCCGAAATCAACACAGGAGACATCCTGGGGCTGACAGGCCTGGGCGATAGAATGAATGGCAATGTGTATGTCTCGGCAATACGTCATGAAATAAGCGAAGGCACCTGGCGCACCGATGCCCAGTTTGGTTTGTCCCCCGATTGGTTTACCCAGTCCTATCCCGTGAATGCACCCGTTGCCACAGGCGTCCTGCCCGCCGTACAAGGCCTTCAAATAGGTATCGTATCTCAACTCGAAAACGACCCCGACGGCGAGGACAGGATCCTGGTCAAAATCCCCATCATCGATAACAATGATGCCGGCGTCTGGGCCAGAATATCCTGTCTCGACGCAGGCGACAACAGGGGCACTTATTTCAGACCCGAAATAGGCGACGAGGTAGTCGTAGGGTTCCTCAACAGCGATCCGAGAATGCCCATCGTCCTCGGAGGACTCAACAGCAGCAGCAAACCATCGCCGGCTCCGGCAGCCGATGCCAACAACCAAAAGGGATATGTATCACGGAGTAAGATAAAAATGACTTTCGACGATGATAAGAAGTCGGTAACAATCGAAACCCCCGCAGGCAAAAGCGTTACAATGGACGAAAACGCAGGTCTGATCAAGCTCGAAGACGAGAATGGGAATAAGATAACGCTCGATTCCAACGGAATCACCATCGAAAGCAATAAGAAAATAACGCTCAAAACCAATGATGATATTGAAATACAGGGCAAAGGAATTACAAATACTGCACAGGCGAGTTTTAAGGCGGACGGAACGTCCGGCATAGAGCTCACCAGCAGCGCGATTGCTAAATTAAAAGGATCTCTGGTCCAAATAAATTGAGACCGTATGCCATTTGCAGCGAGAATATCTGACATGCATGTCTGCCCGTTGTCCACCGGACCGGTACCGCACGTAGGCGGCCCGATCTTACCACCGGGCGCCCCAACCGTTCTCATCGGCGGAATGCCAGCCGCATGCGTGGGAGATATGGCCACCTGCACCGGCCCTCCCGATACAATAGTCGCAGGCTCCTCAACCGTATTGATCGGTGGAAAGCCTGCAGCCAGAATGGGAGACTCTACCGCACACGGCGGTACAATTATATTGGGTTGTTTCACAGTTTTAATAGGATAAGCTATGAATGACGATACCACCTTCCTGGGGACAGGCTGGAGTTTCCCGCCCTCCTTTGACAATCCGGGCGCCGGAGTTCAAATGCTACAAGGAGAAGCTGATATACAAAGCAGCCTCCAGGTGCTGCTCTCCACAAGACTGGGAGAAAGAGTAATGCAGCCCCTGTTTGGCTGTAACCTGGACATCATGCTCTTCGACCTGCTGGATACAACCCTGACAACGGAAATGAAGAATCTGATCGAACGGGCAATCCTGTATTTCGAACCAAGAATAGATCTCGATAAGGTAGAAATCGATTCACAGGATTATCTGAATGGATTAATACTGATAACGGTTAGCTATACGATAAGAAGTACAAACACAAGAGGAAATCTCGTGTATCCCTTTTATCTCTCGGAAGTCTGACAATGATAGATCTCGATATTATATATCAATATTTGGAAAGCTCCGACGGAGTCAACCAGCAGCAGCGAAAGTTGCCGGCATTGGATCCCACTTCCGTTCAGCTGGATGGACGAAGCAAATACGACATCATCTCGTTTCTCTTCCAGCTATCAAAGCAGCTCAGCTTTTATAATCAAACCAATACGGCGCAGGGCGATTTGTCGGGTTTCTTCAATTTCCTCAGAGCCTCCGACGGCAGCATCATGAGCGACGACCAGCTGAACCAGCTCATGGCAACCAGAAATGATTGGCCCCCACACTTGACGCTGCTGATGACTTTCCTTTCTTTGTACGCGTTCGCGCAGCAGGACATGAATCAGCTCGTAGCCAAACATCTTGATTATTACTACAAGGATATCCTGCAGCTAAGCCCCAGGAACGCTCAGCCCGATCAGGTGCTCGTGACTTTTGAATTGAACAAGGCGGCAACATCTTTTCTCCTCAGGCAAAACACGCTATTGGATGCAGGTAAAGACAGCACGGGACAACCGTTAAGATATGCCATAGACAATGATTTAATCATTAACAAAGCCGTCGTCCAGTCTCTGAGATCATTGTACTTTGATCAGCAGAACGGCCACGCAATAGCTTTCGTGGCAAATGATGCCACCCTGGTGAATTCCTCGCTTAGCTCCGGCTGGCGCCCCTTCGGAACCGCCCAGCTCCCATTAGCCCCGGAAGACAGAAGTATGATAGAAGCCAACCTCGGATTCGCCATTTCATCCCCCTCCCTGCTCCTCGCGGAAGGGACTCGTACCATCACGCTCACGATTTATATCTCGGCAGCAAATACGGCAATCGATAATTTACCCGCCTGCTTCACCGCGGCCATCACCGGCGATAAGGGATGGATAACCCCGCAGTTCACCGAAGCCTTTCAGCTGACAACAACGATCGACCCGACAACCAGCCAACCCGTCTCCACCGGAACATTAACCGTTAAGGCTACCCTGCTGTCAACCGATGCGCCCGTAGTCGCCTACAGTGCCGCTGTACATGGGGATGGCTATTCCACCGGCTGGCCCGTAATTCGCTGTATGCTCCAGCCATACAGCTATCAGCTCGAGTCGCTGGACAGCTTCTCCGTCACCGGCGTCGACATCGCCGTGTGCGCCGCCGGATTGAAAAACCTGGTTCTGCAAAACGATGAAAGCCTCCAGCCCACGAATAAACCCATCGTACCGTTCACGTCGTTCCCCCGTATAGGCAATAATTTTTACGTTGGCAGCACCGAAGCATTCAGTAAAAACCTGCAGTCTCTCAGCGTTACCTTAACCTGGAAGGATCCACCGGCCGATTTCGCTGCCTATTATGCAGGATACGATAATCCTCAAATCAATTACAGTGATTTCCTGTACAGCGCATCCATATTGGCGGCAGGAAGCTTCCAAACAGTCACCACAGGCGCCCAGACACTCTTTGATGGAAGCAATACTTCCAACCCAAAGATAATCACCGAAGACGCTACGCTTTTTGGATCCCTCGGTTATGCCCCCAATCCCAATCTTACTCCGGTGTCGGAATACACCCCGGGCTTGAACCAGGGGTTCATGGCTATTCAGTTGACAGCTCCCAAACAGGCTGACGTCGGGAACCTTCCGGCCTATGCTCCCTTCGACGCTTTTGGACACAAAGTATTCCCGCAGATATATACCGTAAAAGCAGTAAAGTTGACAACGGATCCCTCTACCGTTTTGCCAAATCAACCCTATACCCCAACCCTGCAATCTGTAACACTATCGTATTCCGCAAAGGCTTCGTTTACCCCTGGCCTGCCCGGTAATACCGATCAATTTTTCATCCTCGATGCATTCGGAAATGCAGCATGCAATCCCAATGTATCCGCGAGATTGATTCCGGAATTTCCGGTACCTATAGCGTCGATAACCGGTCAAAAATCCGGCTCCCTGTTTATCGGAGTAGGCCAGACACAGCTTCCGCAAATATTGTCTCTCCTCTTCCAGATGGAAAGCGGCAGCATGCCCGGCAGCGTCTTGCTGCAAAAGGAGAATATTGCATGGAGTTATTTGAAGGACAACGCTTGGCTGCCGGTCGCCGCCCTCGATATACAACGGGATACCACCGGGTCTTTTCAAAAACCGGGAATCATTCAGTTGAGTGCCGCATCGGACGCCGACACAGCAGCTACAATCATGCCGGCAGGACTCTATTGGTTGAGAGTGACCGCCCAAAAAAATGCCGACGGAGCAAGCGATATTTCAGCCTTGGTAAGCCAGGCCGCTTCTGCCACCAGGATAGTGAACGAAAACGCAGTGATATCCACACTGCCACCCGGAACGATCACCAAGCTCGCAACAAAGGTCTCCGCCATTAAGACGATAACGCAAAGTTATCCTTCGTTCAACGGCCTCCCCGCAGAAACCGACACAGATTTTTATGTACGCACCAGCGAACGCCTGAGACACCGCAACAGACCAGTCGCCGGCTGGGATTACGAACGTATCGTACTCCGCGAGTTCCCGGGCCTCTTCAAAGCAAAATGTCTCTCCTATACCGATTTCATCGACGATTTCAATAACCTGAAACCCGGATCCATCAAGCTGGTCGTCATACCCGATGTACGCCAGGGAAACGCAGGCAATCCATTGCAGCCGATCTCTAATCTGGCTTACCTGGATGAGATCAAACAATTCGTCGTCACCGCCAACCCCTCTCCCTTCCTGACAGCCAATACCGTCTATGTGTCTAATCCCGTCTACGAGACACTTCTGGTGGATTGTAAAGTCTCGTTTGTGACGGGATTTGACCCTGCCTACTACAGCAACCAATTACAGGATGATATTCGCCGATTCCTGAGCCCCTGGGCCTATGACGAGGGACAGGACATAACATTCGGCGGTAAAATTTATGCTTCCGAGCTGCTCTCTTTCATAGAGGGACGCCCCTATGTGGATTACGTCATCAATTTTCAATTGTACCACCGTTCGCAGGAAAAAGATTTTACCTCCGGAATTGGTTGCATGACAATAGGTGTCGATTTCATCGTCGGCATCCAACCCGCTGCTACCATCGCCAGCGCTGGCGGAGTTCCTTTCGCCGGTACCACAATAGGAGTCGATTTCGTAGTCGGTATACCCGTCGACGTAGCAACCACCACACGCCCCGATGCAATCCTGGCCTCCAATACGAGCCATCGCATTGGTACACTTCAGGCTGACGGCTTTGAATGCAGTGGCGTGACCGCCCTGGGAATCGGTGAGATGATCGTTGGACTAGATTTCATACCGCTTTAATGATAAATAATTAAAATAATATCAACATGGCAACAAAACTCAGCAGACCTACCTTAAAACAACTTTTCTCCGACGGTGAACGCCCCACAGGAGATAATTTTGAAAGCGCATGGATGTCATTCCTGAATCAAAATGACGACCAAATTTCATATGATGCCACAAACAACAACATAGCGCTCGGGCCCACCACCGGATTGGTCCTGGGCAACCCCACTACAGGAGCAACCGCTGGCACCCTCCGCTTCAACAGCGGCACAGGCACTATTCAATTCTACGATGGCACCATTTTCAAGGATATCTCCAGCGGCGCCGGCGCATTCCTACCCGTGGGCGGTGGACCAGCCGTGGCATTCAGTGGCGGCAATGTCGGAATCGGCACAGCAGCCGTTGTCCCTACCCACAAGCTCGAAATCCCCCTGGCCGATAATTCAGGACCGTCCCAGGAAGTGCTGCTGGGCAACACCGTGATTCATAACGGACCCGTCGCCGCCGCAGGCGCATACATCGGCAACGCCGCCCTGGCATCCAATGCGACCGGATACGCCCTGTTTCAGGACAACGTCGGAGAAAAGTTGTTTTAAGGTAGGTCTGC
>Ga0206897_1044_pt1 | contig 29215 bp, 28 predicted proteins | sample Alteio_BWOrgHeat_49_FD_152972 | JGI IMG/M metagenome (GOLD analysis project Ga0206897, IMG submission 152972) | Enriched cells from forest soil in Barre Woods Harvard Forest LTER site, Petersham, Massachusetts, United States -... | ecosystem: Environmental > Terrestrial > Soil > Temperate forest >... | reverse complement strand
TGGCAGAAACAAAGTGAAAAGTTTATAAAGTAAAAAGTTCCTAAAGTCAATGAGAACTTTACAAACTTTGAAACTTTATGAACTTTTAAACTAATCATACTCTTATTCCAATTATTAAAATATCATCAACCTGTTCCAGTTCACCCTTCCAGTTTTCAATGGTAAGCGCAAGCAGGTCTTTTTGTTCTGCTATTGGCCTGTGTGCATTGGCAAGTAACAGCTCTTGCAATTGCTTGTATTTAAATTTCTTCCCTTTAGGCCCGCCAAACTGATCAGCATAGCCATCAGTAAAAATATAAACCACATCACCTTTTTGTAATTGCACTGATTGTGATGAGAATGGCCTGTAACCTTCTTGTATGCCAACCGGCATTTTATCTGCCTTCGATTCTATCAGCTCTGTTCCCCTTATTATCCAAAGTGGGTTATTAGCACAGGCAAAGCTGAGCATGTATGAAGTAAGGTCGAATGAACAAAGTACACAGTCCATACCATCCTGGCTACCCGTGCTGAGTCCTTCAGGGTTCAATGCTTTTATAATATGTTCCCGTACATCATCTAATATAGCATGTGGTTCGTGTATGCTCTTTTCAATATTCACTTCATTCAACAAGGAAATATTCAGCAGACTCATAAAGGCACCCGGTACACCATGGCCTGTGCAATCGCCTGCACAAATCAAAAAACTTTTGCCTGCATTTGTTTCTACTTCATTGGCCCAGTAAAAATCGCCCGAAACAATATCGCGTGGTTTAAAGAGAATGAAGTATTCTTTTAATCGCTTACCAATAAAATCATCAGTCGTAAGCAATGCTCGCTGAATGCGCGATGCATAATGAATACTGTCTGTAATGTCCTTGTTCTTTTCATCGACAATGGCTTTTTGTTGTTCTACTAAAAGTTTTTGTTCTTCCACAACCAATTTTTGTTGTTCAATAAGGTTTTTTTGTTTCCGGGTAATACGCAACGAACGCAGAATAACCACAGCAATAATACCAACCGCCAATGCAATAAGTGCCATAAACAATATGGTAAGTTTCTGTCGCTTGCTGTTATCTTCCGTTATCAGGTCTTTTTTATCTTGTTCGGCTTTTTCAATAGCCTGCTTTTTATCGAAGTCATAGTTCATTTGCGATTGGACTATTTTCTTCGTATTCTCATTATTGTACATGCTGTCTTTTGCCGCAACATATTTCCTGTAGTGCTCCATTGCATTCAACCCATCGCCCATAGCGGCATATACATCGCTCAGGGCCTGTTCGGCATAAAGTATCTCTGTAAGCGATGCAGACTGATTGCCCAACTCAAGCGCCTTCTTTGCATTTTCGAGAGCATTCTTGTTGTCATTCAGTTTCAGGTATACCCCACATAGGTTTGAATAGGTAGAGGAGAGGTGAATTTTGTCGCCTATTTCTTCTCCAAGTTTTAAGGAGCGTAAAAATTGTTCTTTGGCTTTTGAATAGTTGTTCAGGCTTGAATATACGCTGCCACTGTTATTAAGTATCATTGTCGTCCCTCTTTTGTCTCCAATGTCTTCAGCCAATTTTAATGCCTGCAAATAATAATCAAGCGCCTTTTCAAAATCTCCTTTTTCGTTGTATAGCCCGCCAATGTTCGATAGGGCTGTTGATTCTCCTCCCTTATTGTTCAAGTCTTGATATAATGCAAGGGCTTTTAAATGAGAGACAAGTGAGTTTTGAAAATCTTTCTGTGAAGAATATACATTACCGATACCATTATTCAGCACGGCTTCGCCCCCTGTGTCTTTTAATATCTCATATATCTTCAATGCCTTTAAATATTGCAGCAATGCTTTCGGGTGATCACCTTTCGATTCGTATACATTGCCAATGTTATTCAGTATATCTGCAATGCGTTTCCTGTCTTTAGCAGTATCGAGCATTTCCATGGCTTTGTTATAATAGTCGAGCGCTTCAGGATAGTTCGCCTGGTCGTTATAAACGTTCCCGATATTATTCAGAACACTTATTTCATTTTTTCTGAATCCTGCCTTTTTATCAATCTCCAGGGCTTTGTTGCAATACATTAAGGATGTATCATAATTACCTTGGTGATAGTATGAGTTGCCTAGTATGCCTATAGCATTAGCAATGCCTCGTTGAAACTGCAAAGATTCTGCAAGCTTGAGTGCGAGCTTCGCAACTGAATCTATTTTTGTGAATTTCTCTCTTTTCTTTAACTCCAATGCAAGGGCATTTAAGGTATTTACCTTATTTGTATCGGCATGGGCAGTTTTTAATGCAATGGTAAGTGAGTCTATTTTATGGTTTTGGCAGAAACAAAGTGAAAAGTTTATAAAGTAAAAAGTTCCTAAAGTCAATGAGAACTTTACAAACTTTGAAACTTTATGAACTTTTAAACTAATCATACTCTTATTCCAATTATTAAAATATCATCAACCTGTTCCAGTTCACCCTTCCAATTTTCAATGGTAAGTGCAAGCAGATCTTTTTGTTCTGTTATTGGCCTGTGCGCATTGGCAAGTAATAGCTCCTGCAATTGCTTGTATTTAAACTTCTTTCCTTTTGGCCCACCAAACTGGTCAGCATAGCCATCGGTAAAAATGTACACCACATCGCCTTTTTGTAATTGGAGCGATTGTGATGAGAATGGCTTGTGCCCCTCTTGTATGCCAACCGGCATTTTATCGGCTTTCGATTCAATCAATTCTGTGCCCCTTACTATCCATAAAGGATTATTGGCACAGGCAAAACTGAGCATGTATGAAGTAAGGTCGAACGAGCAGAGAACACAATCCATGCCATCCTGGCTGCCTGTGCTGAGTCCTTCAGGGTTCAATGCTTTTATAATATGTTCCCTTACATCATCTAATATAGCATGTGGTTCATGTATGCTTTTCTCGATATTCACTTCATTCAACAATGAAATGTTCAGCAGACTCATAAATGCACCCGGTACACCATGGCCAGTGCAATCGCCTGCACAAATTAGAAAGCGCTTACCTGCATTTGTTTCCACTTCGTTGGCCCAGTAAAAATCGCCCGAAACAATATCACGTGGTTTAAACAGAATGAAATATTCTTTCAAGCGCTTGCCAATAAAATCATCTGTTGTCAATAATGCTCGTTGAATGCGCGACGCATAATGAATGCTATCTGTAATATCCTTGTTCTTTTCATCAACAATGGCCTTTTGTTGTTCTACTAAAAGCTTTTGTTCTTCCACCACTAGTTTTTGCTGTTCAATAAGCGCTTTTTGTTTCCGGGTAATACGGAGTGAGCGCAGAATAACCACAGCAATTACGCCCACAGCCAATGCAATAAGCGCCATAAATAATATGGTAAGCTTCTGCCGCTTGCTGTTATCTTCGGTTATCAGGTCTTTTTTATCCTGTTCGGCTTTTTCAATAGCTTGCTTTTTATCAAAGTCATAGTTCATCTCTTCACTCACTATCTTCTTGGTGCTCTCTGCGTTCTTTAAGCTATCATGGTATTGGGTGTACAGTTTATAATCGGCAAATGCATTCATGTTTTTACCTGTAGAACTGTCAAGCACAGCCAAAGCCTGATAGGTTTCCATTAGCATTTCTTTCTCCCCGATCTTTTTGGCTGTGGTTATAGTACTATCAATGTAAACTTGTGCCGGAGCGTACTTTTCTAATTTGGTATAGGAACTGGCAATATTTAAATAACCATAACACATTAAATATTGCGAGCCCATGGCTCTGTACAGATCAAGGCCAAGCCGGTAGTATATTAATGATGTATCGAAGCTATTTCGGTTATAATAAACCAGGCCTATATTTACGTAGGCATTTCCGGCACCTTGTTTGTCGTTAAGCTGTTTGCTTATTACCAATGCCTTTTGCAAAGAAGTCAAGGCCTCGGCATATTTTTTCTGTGAAACGTAAATGGTACCCATGTCGCCATAGGCATATGCCATGCCCAGGGTATCCTTAATTTTTTCAGCTATTTCAAGGCTTCGTTCTTTGTACTTTAACGAGTTATCGTAATCACCCAGTTCATTATAAATATTGCCAATGTTGCCGCACACAATATCAATATGTAGCGAGTCGGCCATCTGTTCCCTTATTTGTAATGATTTTAACTGATTTTTCAGCGCTTCAGGGTTGTTCCCCTCATTCTTATAAACTATACCAATATCTCCATACACGGTAGCCAATAATTTTTTGTCGCCTACTTCAGTGGCAATTTTTAATGCTTCAGTGTAATTTTTTAATGCATCGCTGTATTTATCCTTTCCTGTAAATGCTTTGCCTATCATATCATAGGCTCGCCCTGCGCCGGCTTTAAATTTAATTGCCAATGCCAGTGCCAGTTGCTTACCGGCAGCTGAGTCGGTGCCATTGTAATTGCCAAGGTTATAATAAGCGGCTGAAATGTCGTACAAGGTATTTACCTTATTGGTATCCTCTTTCTCAGTTTTCAAAGCCCTATATAAGGAATCTAAAGCCCTGTTTTGCCCCATAACAGTTGCAGGCAGCATACTTATGCCGGTAAATAATAACAGATATAAGGCTCTTAATTTCATTCAAACAAATATACTTTTTTATGTTGCATGGCTTCCTAATTTCATTGTGTAATAAGGTAGGGCAGGAATTGTTACTTTTGAATTGAAAATAGGCATTAAACTTTTATGGAAAAGTAATGTCTGATAGTTTAAAATATCCCATATGAAGCACACCCAAAAACTACTAGTAGTCATTTCATTTTCTCTTATGTGTTTTACATCTTCTTTCGGACAGGCGTGGTCAACCATGGGCAGTGGTACCAATGGGGAAGTTGATGCTGTGGATAGCACCAACGGACTATTATACGTTGGCGGCTTGTTTACCAGTGCCGGAGGGGTAGCAGTAAGTAGTGTGGCACAATGGAATGGATCAGTATGGGCCGATGTAGGCGGAGGAAACGATGGACAGGTATATGCTATGGCCGGAAATGGCGCCAACCTGTATGTGGCAGGAAATTTTGCAAATACAGGTTCGGGTTCAGCTACTAATATTGCCATGTGGAACGGCTCAACATGGTCGGCTTTAGGGTTGGGTGTAAATAATACCGTATATGCCTTGTTAGAATTTGGCGGTAATTTATATGCTGCCGGTTTATTTACCCTGGCTGGCGGAAATAGTGCAAAGCATATTGCTATGTGGAATGGTTCTGCATGGTCAACTGTGGGAAGTGGGTTTAACGGTAATGTAGTTGCATTAGGGGTGTATAATGGTAATTTGTATGCAGGTGGAACGTTTGATAGTTCGGGTACTACACCGGTTGATCATATAGCAGAATGGAATGGCTCATCATGGGTATCTATTGGTGGTATAACCAAATCAGTAGGCTCTATAAAGGAATATAACGGCGACCTATATATAGGCGGGGCTGTTAGTCGTAGCGGTTACATTGCAGACTACCTAGCCATGTGGGACGGGTCAACCTGGAGCAACCCGGTAAAGACAAACAGTTTTATACCTGCTTTAGATGTATATAATGGCGATTTGTATTGCGGTGGAGGTTTTGATACCGTTAATGGCTATCATCCCATCAATCATTTAATAGATTGGAATGGGTCTACTTTTTCGACATTGAACGGTAGCACGAATACATACGGATTTGTGTTATGTATGGCCAATTACAGCGGGTATTTAGTTGCCGGTGGTTTGTTTGACAGTGCAGGTGGTAAGCCTGCCAATTACATTGCACAATGGAATGGGGTTGTGGGAATTAATGAATTGACAACTAATAACGGACAAGTGAAAGTGTATCCGAATCCATCACATGGCAAGTTTGTTCTTGAGTCGTCAGTCGTTAATGGTCAGTCGTCAGTTGAGGTATATAATATGATGGGGGAGAAGGTGGCCTTCTCAAACTTCTCCCAAGGAGGAGCTTCCAAAGCAAGCTCAGTTACCCTCCCTTCGGGAGGGCAAGGGTGGGCTCTTGATCTTAGCAGCCAGCCAGCAGGTATTTACATGTACAGGATACTATCTAGAACTGGTCAGTTGGAAGCCAGCGGTAAGCTTATTATTCAATAAAGGACTCGTAATTCGTAATTTTTAATTCGTAATTGATTACGGTCGGTTATCAGGCCCTTTCCGCAGTTCACTAAGCCACATTCACCATTCGCTAAATACACCCTGTGTATATGGGGAATAATGGCTCTTTTTGCCCTGTAAAGAATAAGAAACATAATAAGTATATTTACAGCAGGTTAAGTTCATGGGTTATATGCGGAAGTTAATTGGTATTGTATTTTTCATTGTGTTATGTTCTGGAGTAGTAAGGGCAGCCAGTAAGAGCGATTCTTTACTGGCAAGGCTGGCTATTGACAAGCAGGATACAAACAAGGTAAACGACCTGCTTGAGCTTGCTTCGTATTATTCCGACCTGAATAAAACTGATACTGTTATAACCTTGGGCAATCAAGCTTTGGCGTTGGCGCATGATATTCACTTTACCAAAGGTGGTATGGCGGTATGCAACTTTATGGGGTTTATGTACCAAAGCGCAAGCAATTATGCTAAAGCAATAGAATATTATTCAGCCGGTGTTAAACTGGCCGAAAGCATAAGCGATAAAGGGCACATTGCAAAATTTACCGGTAGAATAGGTACAGTATTCTCTGATAAAGGTGATTATGATACAGCACTGGTCTATTATTTCAAAGACCTTAACCTTGTAACCGGCATAAACGATAAAACAGCTATAGCCCTTGTTACAGGCGATATTGCCAACATATACGAAAGCAAAGGCGACTTTATAAAAGCGCTCGATTATAATTTTAAGGCCATGCAAATGGATATAGATAATGGCGATAAGCAAAGCCAGGCCATTGTGAATGGTAATATTGGTAATGTATATGTAGACGAGAAGAACTATAAAATGGCGCTCGAGTATTACTTCAAGGCCTTAAAGGTCGATTCGGAATTGAATAATAAGAACAGTATTGCTGTGAACATTGGAAACATTGGCAATACCTATGGCATTATGGGTGATAAAGATAAAGCCCTTGAATATGCACTGAAGGCATTAGCAATAGATGAGGAAATTGGCAACAAAGAGGGTGTAGCCATTAACACCGGTAATATTGGCAGCATGTATGCCGACCAAAAAGAGTTTGGGAAGGCAAAAGAATATTTATTTAAGGCGCTTGATGCCTATAATGAACTAGGGAATAAGCAAGGGGTGGCAGCATCGGAAGATAATATAGGTGGCCTTTATTTAGACCAGAAAAATTATACGGAAGCTGAAAAGTATTTCCTGCAATCTGCAGCTTTAGCCGATAGCCTGCATTATCTGCCATGTGCTGAAGAAGATTACCAGGACCTGAGCAAATTATATAGTGAAACAGGTAAATATCAGAAAGCATACGAAGCCTCTGTAAAGTATAATGCCATAAAAGATAGTATGTTCAGCCAGGATAAGAGCCTTGAAATAGTGCGACTGGAAACGAAAGCTGGTTACGATAAGCAGCTTGCATTGCAAAAAGCTGAACAGGTAAAGAATGAAGCAATAGCTGGAGAAGAGAGCAAGAAGCAGAAGATACTAATGTTGCTTGTTACTGCGATTGCGCTAATTGTGTCCTTAGTTGCCATAATGATATTCCGCTCACTAAAAAATGCGCAAAAAGAAAAACAATTGGCAGAGCAGCAAAAGTCGCTGATGGAGTTACGTGCCTTACGGGCGCAAATGAACCCGCATTTTATTTTCAATGCTATTAATTCTATTCAGCATTTTACTCTGCAAAATAATAATGAATCGGCACAAAAGTATTTGTCAAAGTTCTCAAAGCTCATTCGTGGCGTGCTCGAGAATTCTAAATACGAAAGCATACGCCTTGCAGAAGAATTACAGATGCTGGATCTTTATATTGAACTGGAGCAATTACGGTTCTCTTCCAAGTTCAGCTATACTATCGTCATTGATAAAACAATAGATACCGATAGGATTTTAATTGCTCCTCTCATTCTTCAACCTTTTATTGAAAATGCAATATGGCATGGCTTAATGCACCTGCAGGACAGGACAGGTAAGCTGAACATTACTATTCAGAAACAGGGTGACAACCTGAAGTGCGTGGTCGATGACAATGGCATAGGCAGAAAGCGTGCTACTGAAATACGTAATGCTAAAATGCATCGTTCAATGGGTCTGTCGATAACGCAGGAGCGGATACATGCAGGTAATATGAGTGTAACCTTTACCGATAAACAAAATATAGACGGCACTGCTGCAGGTACTACCGTGGAAATTATAATGCCAATCCTAATAAACAAAAGTCAATATGCTTAACGCCGTAATAGTTGATGATGAAGCTTCCGGAGCAGGCTCATTAAATATTTTACTGGGTAAGTATTGCCCTAATGTAAAGGTTGTTGGTATTGCCAGCTCTGCCGACCAGGCCGAGAAAATGATAAATTCACTTTCGCCTAACCTGGTGTTTTTAGATGTTGAAATGCCCCATGCCGACGGCTTTCAATTATTAAGTCGGTTTAAAAAGATAAGCTTCGATGTAATATTTACCACAGCATATAATGAATATGCCCTTAAAGCCATTAAGCATAGTGCGCTCGATTATTTGCTGAAGCCATTAGATAAAGATGAGTTGATTGCAGCCGTTAAAAAGTGTGAGGAGAAACATTCCGCAGGCCAATCAGATTTTATGAAAGTGGAGAACCTGCTGGCATCACTAGCCCAAAACCAAAAGGTGCAAAAGTTGCCGGTGCCTACTATTGAAGAGATTTTGTACATTGATATTGATAATATTGTTCGCTTCGAGGCAGATTCTAATTATACCATGATCTATTTGAAGGTAGGTAAGAAGATAACCTCTTCCAAAACCCTTAAAGATTACGAGATGATGCTCAGCGGTCAGCCATTTTTCAGGGTGCATAAAACGCATTTTATTTGCTTGTCAGAGATCACCAAATACATTAAGGGCGATGGTGGTTATGTGGTAATGACTGATGGTGCTACCATTGAGGTTTCCCGCCAGAAGAAGGCTGAGTTACTTGCATTGATGGCGATTTAAAAGTCGATAGTCGTAAGTGGTTAGTCGTTAGTTATTCAAAATCCTGAAGGTCTTTAATTCCTAATTCGTAATTTTTAATTCGTAATTAATTATTGGGCGTTCCCCTTCGGGTCGGGCTATCCGCTGCAAGTCCTCGCTGCGCTGTGGGCTTTACACTACTATCCCTAACGCAAACTACACCTATTGTCATGCTGAGCCTGTCGAAGCATCTAATCCTATTTTATAGACTAGGCAAAAGGTGGGCGCGGGTTAGCTGCTAATGATGCGAGTATAGGAAACACAGGCAAGCAGGGAGCAAGAGCCGCCCCAAATAGTAGTTGAACTTGTTGTTAAAATAAAGGTGAGTAACTTTTGTAAGTAACGTGGAAATCATCATAGAGTAGGTTTTATATTTGTAATGTGAAGCACGACCCGATAGCACCCCTTCGTATTCCCGATTTCAGGTTCTTTATAACTGCACGCTTGTTTATGACACTGGCTACACAAATGCAGGGCGTAGTGGTAGGCTGGCAGATATACCAATTGACAAAGAACCCTTTTTGGTTGGGTATGATAGGCCTTGCCGAAGCCATACCCTTTATAAGCACAGCATTGTTTGCAGGCCACGTAGCCGATATTATTAACCGAAAGAAAATAATAGTCGTTGCTATGACCTTGCTGGCTATATGCACCGGATTGCTTTGCGCATTTACATTGAACAACAGCAGCATATTGCTAACTACGGGTATATGGCCTATATATGGTATCATATTTTTGAGTGGTATTTTACGTGCCTTTGTCGCTCCGGCAAACTTTGCATTTCAATCGCAGATTGTTCCCCGGAATGAGTATTCAAGTGCTTCTACCTGGAGCAGTTCGGCATGGCAGGCAGGCGCTATTGGCGGCCCGCTTATTGTAGCCATGGTATATAAACCGCTGGGTATAACCCTTACCTATGGCCTCGATCTGGCGCTTGTATTGATCGCATTGTTTTGTTATATAATAATACCTGCAAGGCCTTTACCACCGAAAGTGCAAAAGGAATCGTTGTTTGAGAGCCTTGGAAAAGGTATACGGTTTGTATTCAAAAATGAAATTGTATTGGGTGCACTTTCGCTCGATCTGTTTGCTGTGTTCTTTGGCGGGGCAGTATCTATGTTGCCTGTGTTTGCTGACAGAATGCACGTAGGTGTTGAAGGCTTGAGTATGTTGCGTGCAGCTCCATCAGTCGGTGCGGTGCTTATGCTGATAATAATGATATACAAACCCGTTAAGCGCAATGCGGGGCGCAACCTGCTTATTTGTGTTGCGGGGTTTGGCGTATGTATGATATTATTTCCCATTGCAACGTATTTTAATTTCTGGTTGGCATTTGGTTTGCTGGCGCTCAGTGGTGCGTTTGATAGTGTGAGTGTGATAGTGCGTGGTGTTATCCTGCAGCTTATGACACCCGATGAAATGCGTGGCCGTGTATCGGCAGTGAACAATATATTCATAGGCTCTTCAAACGAAATAGGGGAGTTTGAATCGGGCACAGCAGCTAAAATAATGGGACTTGTGCCATCGGTTATTTTTGGTGGTTGCATGACATTGTTGGTTGTTATCTATACCGCCTTCAGAGCCAAGAAACTGAGAAGCCTGCATTTGGGGGAAGAGGAAAAACAGTGTACATAGAACGATAGAACGCAGATGCCGCAGATCAATTAAGATTTATTGGATTGATCATTTTTTATCATAAACAATCAGCGCAATCTGCGTTCCATTAATTTATCACCTTCTTCCCCGCTACAAAATCCTTTAAATAGAATGGCTCGTAATAAGCCACATCACTAAATGTTTTTGCAGCGTACATTTCTTCAGCAATGGTGCACATGTTCAGGGCTGAGGCATAAATATCATCCATCCAGACAAAGCCCCCCTTAATCCCCCCAATGGGGGGATTCTGAGCTAGCGTTGCTTTAAATTTGGGCATTCCGTCTCCGAAAAAGGCTATGGTTTTGTATTCCGAAAAAGAAGTCTCATCTAATATTTTAGCATGTACCGGTATTATTTCTTTTCCTGTTGAATCATATACACCAGTATATACTTCAAGCCGGCGGGCATCAATTAATGGGCAGTACAAAGCATCGGTACGGTTTAGTTTTTTAGCCGCAGCCATTGCCATAGCTTTTAATGTAGGTATCGATAGTAGTGGTTTGTTCAGTGAGTAACAAAGCCCTTTTGCTGTTGCTGTGCCAATGCGTAAACCTGTATACGAACCCGGCCCGGATCCTATTGCAATAGCATCGAGCGCAGCAAGTGGGAGCGAAGCACGGTCCATAACCGAACGGATGAACACAGCAATTTTTTCAGAATGAGCCATGCCTTCGTTGGCTTCTTCCCATGCTAGTATCTTTCCATCGCGTGCAAGTGCAACCGAACAGACCGCCGTAGCTGTTTCAATATTAAGTATGGTAGCCATTGTTATTTATTGCCTTCAGTGCCCGAGTACAGGTCGAGCTTGTCGGTTTTCTGAACCATCATGCCATCCTTCAGTGCGCTCGATACTGCAGAGTAAGGGGCATTAACTACTTCGTCACCTTCTTTAAGGCCTGTTTTTATTTCAATATTATTTGCATCCTGTATGCCGGTAGATACATTCACCTGCTTCACTTTTCCGCCGGTATTGTAAATGAATACGCATTCCTGAATGGTGTCTTTTTTATTGTCGTCGTCCTTTTTAGTATCCTTTTTGTTGTCGTCTTTTTTAGTCATCATGGCCATCTTCATTGTGTCCTTCGGGTTACGTGTAGTAACCGCTTCAATAGGCAATGAAAGCACATGGGTGGCAAATTTCACTTCAATTTCTGCCGTAGCCGACATACCTGGTTTGAAAGGTGCATCTTGTGTTCCGGCTGGCATAAGGTCGGTGTAAGAACTTGCCAGGATATGTATTTTAACAAGGAAGTTAGTAACCTGGTCAACCGATGAGGTACCGTTTGCAGCTACCGTTGCAGAGTTCGATACTTCACTTACAATACTCTTGAACTTACGGTTTACAAATGCATCCACTTCAATATACGCTGTGTCGCCTTGCTTCACGTTTACAATATCATTTTCATTCACGTTCACATCAGCTTCCATGTTCGAAAGATCTGCTACGCTCATCATTACTGTACCGGCCATAGTTGCAGTACCTACTACGCGTTCGCCTTGTTTTACGGTAAGGCCAACCACCACGCCATCAATAGGTGAGAAGATGGTAGTCTTTTCTAAATTGTCGTGCGCTTCGTTCATAGTTGCCTCAGCGCTTTGTGCGTTGAACTTGGCAGCATCAATATTATCCTGTGCTGCTTTTAAGTTAGCATCGGCCGTTTGAAAGGCAGCTGTAGAAGCTTCAAAATCGGCTTTCGAAATAGCTCCACCATCGAATAGTTTTTTGTTACGATCATAAATGCTTTTCTGGTTATCGTACTGGCCTTGTGAGCTGGTTAACTGTGCTTCGGCATTGGTAATGGCAGCCTTGCTGCTGTTGTATGCAGCCTCAGCCTGGTCGTACGCTGACTTATATACATCAGGAAAGATCTTAGCTAACAGGTCGCCTTTTTTTACACGCTGGCCTTCATGCACAGGCAGGTCGGTAATTTCACCCGATACGTCAGGGCTTATTTTTACAATGGTAGTAGGTTGTATAATTCCATCGCTCGATACCGATTCAATAATGTTGCGGTATTGCACTTTTTCAGTAGTTACTTTTATTGATCCGCCGCTTGAACATGACTTAAGCATGATGACAAGGAACAAGGCAGCGCAACCAAAAACAATGTATAGCAGTACTTTTTTCATGTTATAGTTTCAAGGGTTTACCTTCGTAAAAATCTAATACTTTAATTTTGAATATGTAGTTATACTTAGCCTGCAGCTGATCGCTTTCAGCTTTGGTTAAATTGGTTTTGGCAGTGTTGTAATCAAGCGCGGTGGCCAGGCCTACATCAAATTTTGTTTTAGCGTAGTTAAATGCTTCACGTGTTGATGCTACTGATTTTTCAGTAGCATGGTATTTATTCAATGCACCTAATGCATCGGCATAGGCCTGCTGAATATTCTTGCGTAAGGTAAGTTGGCTGTTTTCGTAAGTATACCATGCGTTTAATGAATTCAGCTTGGCATTTTTATACGCAACATTGGTTTGCAGGCCATTAAAAATAGGTATGTTCAGTTTGAACCCGAATGATTTGTTAAAGTCTTCGTTCAACTGGCTGGCCCATGGAGTAACGGCGCCTACGGTTTCAGAAGGCACTTTAGCAATTATAGGCGAGGCGCCTACATAGCCAACCGTGTCGTTGGCAATGGTGGTTGATGATTGCCTGTTAGAACCTGAATAACCGGTACCCATTGTAATATTAAAGGTCAGCTTCGGGTATAAGGCACCGGCAGCAGCCTGCTTGCCTGCTTCAGCACTTTCCCATTTCAATTCAGCACTTTTAATATCGGGTAGGGTGGAGACTGCTGTATTATATATCTGTTCAGGGCCCTGTATAGCAGGGTTAGCCGGTATTTGTAATTCAGGGGTAAGTATTTTAAACAGGTTGGTAGAATCAATATCGAGCAGCTGTGCAAGGCCAAGCATGGCAAGATCGAGGTTGTTTTGCATGTTCACCTGGTTAACATCATCGCTGGCTTCCTGTGCTTCTACATCAAGCAGGTTGCTGCGTGCAAGGCTTCCTGCATCAACCAGTGTTTTGGTATGTTCTACCTGTTGCAAGGTAACTTCATGCTGGTCTTTAGCTTGCTGTAATAGTTCCTGGTCGAGCAATATCTGTAAGTAGCCCGATGCTATATTAAGGGCAAGGTTGTTCTTGCTTATATCCACATCAAAGCCACTGGCTTTGTAGCTGGCTTCGTTCTGGCGGACGGTGTTTACTGCTTGTTCGCCGCCCCAAATGGTAAAAGCACTGCTCAAATAAAAATCCTGCGACAGTACCTCACTGGTAGCAAATGTGTTGGTAAAAGGGTCAATGGTACGGCCCACGTTCCAGGTATTGGCTGCATAGCCATTCAGGTTGGGTAATATATTGGCTTTGCTGCCGTTTACGGTGTTCTTAGCTATCTGGCGGCTAACTTCGGCTTGCTTAACGGTAAGGTTATGCGCCCATGCGTAGCTTACGCATTGGTCAAGCGACCATGGCTGGCCCAGCACAAGGCTGTCCTTTTGCGCATTGGCAATACCCATTGAAAGCAGTGCAATGGCTACTAAAGTTCTTTTTTTATGGAGGATTGTAAGCACAGTTGTTTTTAGCGTTGGCAAATATAGCATTTTTGGCTCAGTATCTTAGCGTTAGGGATAGTAGCGTAAAGCCCGCAGCACAGCGAGGACTTGCAGCGTATAGCCCGACCCGTAGGGGAACGCCCAATGTATTATGAATAGTAGCTTTCATGTTTTACACAAAAAACAATTTCCTCTTTTTAGGATAAGTCACCACATAGCGGATAGCATCAATGGCATGGTCAAAATCTTTAATTGGGCGACGGATAAAATGCCCATCCTTATTGGTATCCCACATATACTGTCGGAGCTCTTTTATAAGGTTTACACTTTCAGCAGTTATGTTCAGCTTGCGGTCGAGCAACAGGTTAATGCCAAACTCAACACTGTCGGAACCTTTGGTAGCAGCCTTCAGGCCATGCCACCCTTTGCGGTACAGGTAGTCGATTGTTTTGGGCTCGGCGCTATCGGCCACAGTAAGTGCACGCAGGTTTATGTGTTTTTGTGCAAATGCAAACAGTTCGTCGTTTTGCATACCAGTGCGGTAGAGCAGTTCGTGTATATAAAGCTCGCCATTGCATTCATGTATTTGCACCAATGCAGTAGGGGAGTGGGTGAAACCGAAATCGATACCATAGCCCAACAGGTTCCCGACGGCCCCCCTTAGTCCCCCCATTAGGGGGAAACTTTGTTTGGTTGTGTTAGGTACAATCTCACCATCTCCCTCCACAATGGGGAGGGTCGGGGTGGGGCCGATAATTGTCCAATTGCTAAACACAACCCCTTCCGCCATACCAATCTCTCCCTCGCCATATACTTTCCACCAGTTAAGGTTAGTGCGGCGGCGTTCTATGTTTTGTTTTTCCTGCGGGCTAAGGTGGTTGTTATCCACGTAGGTAGATTTAATGAACAGGTGTTCGTCCGCGTGTAGCGTGGGTAATAAGTGGTCGTGTACCCAAAAACGGCGCACCGGGTTAAAGTCGAGTATGGTTTGCCGGCGGGTACGTACGTCGAGTTGCTGAAATGCTTCATAGTCTATATTATTACATTCGTTTATAAATAAAATATCGCGCCGCGCACCACGTAGCTTGGCTTCGGCATCGGCCGAAAAAAACTCGATGAGTGATGAACCTATTTTAAAGGTATGGTCGGTTTTGTTGTGAGTGAATTGTGTAGTTGCTTCGCTTAAAGAAAGAATCCGTTTAAGGTCGCGCAGGGCGCCACGTTTAAAATGTGGTACACTTTCACTTACAATAGATATTACAACACCCTGGTTAAGCACAGCATAGTTAACAAGGTATTGCAAAGCCGAAAAAGTTTTGCCTGAGCCTGTACCGCCCTGGTGAATTACATACCTTTTATGGGAGTTATTAGCCTTGTAGAGCTTGGAATTGTAAGTAAGATTAAAAGTAGACACGGGTCGAAATTTTGTTTTGTTATAAGTGGTTGTATTTCATTTGTTCCAGATCAAAAAAGTAGACACTGGATTGAGTTTCGGTGTCTACTTTTCAGAGTTCTTTTTTTGTGCTTTTTATCATGTCAGCTTCTTCCTGACTCTTTACTATATAATTTATTATAAAGTCTTCAACAGTTTTATTCTCCTTATGCAAGGAATAGCCCCGCTTTTTACCTTTTGTGCGCAACGTAAACATTATAGCCTTCCATTCGTTTGCCTGCAGCTTTTTGAAAAGCCTTGCTTCAGCAAAATCAAGCACCAGGTTATCAATAAGGTCAACGGAAGCTTTATAGCTGTCGTCGGTCTTCAACCATTTGTAATGTGTGCAGCGCGGAATACCTGCCTTTTGTGCAGCGTATGAAACAATACCAAGCGTTGCCACTAAGGCATGCAACATAGCGCACTTGCGGTCGTCTGTGGTTTCCGGAAATGTTTCATTAATTTCATTCTGTTCAAATGGCTTTTCAATGCCATCATCAGGCATAGCGCCTTCCTGTTCGGTGTACATATTTCTTTAGATATAGATTAAGATTCAGGTTAATTCTTAATCATGGTGGTGGTGCATAGCTTGCGCTATGTATATACAAATTTAAACAATATATTTACTATAGTAAATAAAAGAGTAAGGGAGTTGTTAACAGGGTGGGTTGCCCTATTATTTAACGTGTTTGCCCCAAACCCCTAAAGGGGCTTTGAGTTTTATTGAATAGAAAGACAAATGGTATTAAGTTTTGAAGCCCCTTTAGGGGTTTGGGGCTGATAGTTCAACCGTTTTTCTCTTGATTTCTGTAATTACACTATCTATATCTTTCAATACCTCACTATTCTTAAAACGAATTACCTGAAGTCCGAAATTTTGTAACATATATTCTCTCCCTGCATCTCTTTCAGCTACTTCTGTTTTATTATGTATTTCACCATCGAGCTCTATAACCAGTTTTAATTTATGACAGTAGAAATCGACAATAAATTGATTGATTGGATGCTGCCTGCGGAACTTAAAACCAGATAACTGATTATGGTTTAATTTCTCCCACAACAGTTTTTCTGCTTCGGTCATATTCTTTCTCAGCGTTTCCGCTCTTATGAAAATTTCTATTGAAGCACCATAATATAAAGGAAGGTTTATGTTTTCACTCATACACTCAATATTACGAATAAATTTTTATTCGAACTAGGTAAAAGGTGGGCGCGGGTTAGCTGCAGATGATGCGAGTTTAGGAAACACAGGCAAGCAGGGAGCAAGAGTAGCCCCGCCAAAGGAACGCCCAAGGTAATTATTGATATGAGACCTCTTTTCAATTTTACAATACATTGCCTATATTTGCGTTAATCCACTTACATGAAAACAAAGCGTAACCTTAGTGTTTTTGTCTTCACAATATTCCTGCTTAGTGCCTCGGCGCAGAAAGATACAACACACTATATGTTTTCGTTCGTAAGCATAAATGCAGGATACGGAATGAACACGGTATCGCCTGCATCTAAAATACTGATAACTCCTTTTTGGGGATCGAACGGGCCAACGGCTTCTGTAATGGCACTTTTGGCATTAAACGAATCGTACTTTGGCATACCGGTTATGCTTGGCTATAGCGCACCTAAGTTTGATGCAACTGACTATGGAATGCAAAACCCAGATACGGCTCAACAGTATAAATACTATACGTATGATAGAAGCAAGTCGGGCAATTACAATATATATTACCTGATGACTGGCCTCGATCTGAAATTACCGGAACGCACAACACGCGAAGCTTTTGAATTAAGATTTGTGGTGGGACCCATGATTGCTACGGAGCCTGCTTTTACATACGGATACGGAAACCCAAATTACCTTGTAGAACATGTTGCCTCTATAAGCGCTGCTAATACAGTTGCTATAGCTTTTAGTCCGGGTATAAGTTTTGGGTATAAACTAACACAGCATATGGCTATTATGGCTAATGCTGATGTGTTATTTGCCGAAATGAAATTTAAAGCCACAGAATCGTGGAACGGATTTTATTATGTAGGTTATCCTCGACAAATTGCAATTTTATCGGCTATGGGTTACCTGCACCTTACGGGAGGTATAGCTTACACTTTTGGTAAAATGACGCCTAATATTGCGTATTGATAAGACTATAAGTTTCTAATGTATCACCACCAACTTGCTTGTTGCGGCAATAACTCCGTTTACTGATAGTGTATAGTAGTAAATTCCATTGGTAAGTCCTGAAATGTTTTCATTTATCTGGCCCATGCTATTGCTTATGGTATTGCTTGTAAGCATTTGCCCCAATGCATTAAATAACTGCATGGTTACTTTGTTCTGCCCTGCTTGTAAAAGGTAAGTAATGGCTACCTCATTAGCAGCAGGGTTAGGATAAACGGTAAACTGCTGTACTGATGCACTGATAGTATTTACACCAAGCGGGCCAAATTCATAACAGTTATAGCTAAAATAACCGTGATTTAATTGTACCGTATCGGTATTTTGTCTGAAACAAAGCAGGTATGAAACTGCTTCAAAAGGTACGGGTGGTGCTATAATACCAAATGGCCCATCAGTACCTCCAATTCCTTCAATAATGCTGCAGAGTATCTGTTTTGGGTTTGGTTTGGAGTTAGCAATGTTAATTCTCATTCTGTAATTGCCAAATATCATAATTGAGTCAACAGAATATACGTAATCTCTGCCAGTACTGGTGCCTGACCCCGGCTGTGGTGGAATGCCAATTGAATCGTTTGCTTTCAAAGTGAAATCGTACCAGAGTGAATCAACACCTTTTACCAGCATGTATACTTTTCTTACCACAGTATCTTCCCTGAAGGCGCCTGCGTATACGTAAGTAGTATAGGACCCGCTGTTAGTTACTCCACCCGCGCTATATAATTGATGATATGTTTTTCCGTTCACGGTGGTATCACCTGCTAACAAAACCCCATAATCATTAACGCTGAGATTTGAGCCATCGTTCGATTCATTTTCTCCGCCCCAGTATGCGTTTGAAGTAGGGAAAGGGTAGTACTTACTAACCTGTGCTTTTACAGTTACTATTGATGTAATTAGTAAAAGAAATAGTATTTGTTTTTTCATATGGGTGGTTTTGGTTAATGTATTACCACCAGTTTGCTTGTTGCAGCAATAACACCGTTTACTGATAGTGTATAGTAGTAAATTCCATTGCTAAGCCCTGAAATATTTTCATTTACCTGGCCCATGCTATTGCTTATGGTATTGCTCGTGAGCATTTGCCCAAGTGCATTATATAATTGTAAGGTGCCTTTGTTCTGCCCTTGTTGTAATAGGTAATTTATGGCTACTTCATTAGCAGCCGGGTTGGGATAAACTGTAAACTGCTGCACCGATGCACTGATAGTATTAACACCAACTGGAACAAATTCATGACAGTAGTAATATAAATTGCCACGGAGGAATTGAACCGTGTCGGTATTTTGCCTGAAACAAAGCAGATTCGAACTTGTTTCAAAAGGCGGCGGAATTAATTCTGAACCAAATGGCCCATTGGTACCTCCAATTCCTTCAATAACACTAAATATTATTGTAACGTTAAATGTACTGGTATTGGCAATGTTTATTCTCTTTCTGTAATTACCGAATATCTGAACAGAATCGATTGAATATACATAACTTGTTCCACTACCTGTGCCCGATCCGTTCGGTTGTGTATGACAAATCGAATCATTTACTTTAACATTGAAATCGTACCAAAGTGAATCAACACCATTTATCAGCATATATACTTTTCTGGCTGCGGTATCTTCCCTGAAGCCAGCGTATGAAGTGATATTACCGGAACCACTGGAACCCGCACCGCCAACTGTAAGTAACTTATGATAGGTTTTTCCATTCACTGTGGTGTCACCGGATAACAAAAAACCGTAATCCCAAAAACTTTGGCCAGAACCATTGCTCCAGTCATTTTCTGCACTCCAATACGCATTTGAGTCAGGGAAAGTATAGTACTTGCTTACCTGTGCTTTTACAGTTACTATTGATGTAATTAGTAAAAGAAATAGTATTTGTTTTTTCATATCGGTGGTTTTAGGATATCAAATATAGTTTATTTTTTTGAAAAATAGAAATTGGCAGAACTCTTGGAAATAGATGAAAGGGGGGCGCGGGTTAGTCCCGAGTGCTCGGGGAGCAAGCATGGAACAAAAGCAGCCCCGCCTTCCCCACAATAGAGTTAAGCAACTTTATCTATCAGTAATACTCGTTTACCGATAATGGGCATGCAGGTTTGTTGGTTGAGCGTAAATTGCATGTAAGGGAAATAAGTCTATTTAAAAAATAAACCTTTATTGCATACACCAATACTTTATTTACAAATAGGTTAATAGTAGATTAAAGTGGTTATGTATGCTTCTTCTAAATTTAAAGTATTAATTCTTGATGATGCAATTCAGGAAAAAGCCCAAATAAAGCGGGTGTTAGATAATGCACGCTTACATTATATATCGAAGGTAGTTAAAACAAGACAGGATTTCGTTAAGGCCCTTACCGTTTTCAAACCCGATATTATTCTTGCAAGCTATTTTCTTCGTGCATTTAACGGAATGCATGCATTTTACCTTTCAAGGCAACAAAAACCCAATGCTGTCTTTATTATACTGGTAGCAAAATCAAATAGCGGCTTAGCCTCAGAATGCCTGAACGAAGGGGTTGATGGTTATATACTGAAGTCAAATTATAAAGCTCTCCCCGTAAGTATGATGCAGTGTATAGAAAAAAGAAAAGCGGAACATATGAAAGAATCAACATCGACACAATTGGAATTGAAGCATGGAGAGATAAGGGAGCTAAGAAGCGAAATTGAAAAAGGTAAACTGCTTAAACTTTTGTCGAAACGTGAACTTGAAATATTTTATTTACTTGCTTCAGGAAGGTCGATAAAAGAAATTGCAGGTCAGTTAATTTTAAGCCCTCCTACCATAGCAACGTATAGGGCAAGGTTATTATCAAAGCTCAATTTAAAGTCAATTATTGAACTAATTCACTATGCATTGCGTAATAATCTAATTGATTTAGGTTAGTGCCTGTGTCATAAATTTTATGACATTTTTTCATGTTTTTAATTACACGCTACATTCATAGCGTACAATATTTTTGCGGTAATACATAAAAGATCAGAAAAAATGTTTACCCCGAGAACATATGAAGCTAAAAATACTTTTACTCGAAGATATTCCCACTATTGCAGATACAATAGAAGTAAGGGTGCATATCACTATTTTATCGGAGTCTTTTAATGCCGAAAAAATACATATATCAAAGAAAGCAAAAAACTCAAAAGCATTACTTAAAAGCAAAACCCCAAATGGAATGGAAATGGATGCTGTTATCTCCCTTTCGAAAATTAAAGGTGGCTACATATTTGCACCTTTTCAAAAAACTGTTGCAGCATCGAAAGGAAAGGAAAAGGCGTTAATACCGAACCGTGAAATAGAAGGAATGCTTGCTCAGAAAGGAACCATATCAGCAGAGCTTGAGTTGAAGAATAAAGAAATAAGGGTATTGCGTAGTGAAGTTGAAAAAGCAAAGCTTCAAAATCTGCTTTCAAAGCGCGAGTTAGAGATTCTTAGCCTGTTGGCTACCGGGCAATCGATCAAGGAAATTGCCAAGCAATTATTTTTAAGTCCGGCTACAATTGCCACCTATAGGGCAAGGCTATTAGAGAAATTGAACCTGAAGTCGAACATCGATATAGTGCTGTATGCTATACGAAGCGGTTTAATTGAATAAACCCCCGATATTCATATCAAATTCACGTGGTTTATTGTTGTTTTCAGATACCGCTTTAAAGCGTTTACCGAAAATATACTGCAATGCCGTTCCGTGGTAAATACCTTTAACATCGGAAATAGTTAATAGAGTTATAGTATTAACACTTTAAATCTTACAGCTATGAAAACAAAAAGAATTATAACCCCGGTATTATCAGCACTATTCGCAATTATCTTTTCTGCTTCGTTTGGGCAGGAAACAGCACCGCAGCCTGTTACAGCAGCTCCGGCAACTAACTGGGCCTTTTCAAAAGGAACCAATGTTATTAACGCAGGTGTTGGTATGGGCGGTTATTATAATTATTGGGGCGGTGGTTATTACGAAACCCCGAATTTTATTTTATCGTATGAAAACGGAACCTTTGGAAATGTTGGCCCGGGTACTATAAGCCTGGGTGCACTGTTATCCTATAAAGGAATAGGTGATAATTATATTGGAGGCGATGGATATAGCTATGCAGATAACTGGACGTATTGGATACTAGGCTTCCGCAGCGCGTATCACCTTAATGTTCCCGGTGCTCCTAAATTTGACCCGTATGGTGGGCTTATGCTTGGCTATTACTTTTTAAACCACACGTTTAGTACCAACAATCCTAATTACATGCACCCCGGCGATCCTGGTTATGTATACTATACTGCTACGTATCCTAATTACGCAGCGCTTAGCGTATATGTGGGTGCAAGGTATTATTTAAGCAATACAGTGGGTATTTGGGGAGAATTGGGATATGGCTATACAACCCTTGCAATAGGTGTAAACTTCAAAATATAATAACCCGATTTAACCCTTTTAAAACCCTGGCTATCTCAGCCGGGGTTTTTTGTTTTACTTTTCTTAATTCCATTTGGGGATGTAAATTCTTAGTTTTCTTTGGGCGTTCCCCTACGGGTCGGGCGTTATTCGTGTCTTAATTGTTTCTTAAAGGTACTCATGAATATTAAGCTGCATTTAATATTTGGAAGGCTTTATATTTCACTGCAAGTCCTCGTTCCTGCGGGCTTTACGCTTCTATCCCTAACGCAAACTATATCGGTTCGTCATTGCGAGGCACGAAGCAATCTTACCATCTGATGTTAGGTCTTTAAACTAGGCAAAATGTGGGCGCGGGTTAGCTGCAATAGACGCGAGTATAGGAAAACAGGCAAGCAGGGAGCCCCACCCCTTCACCCCTCCCTTGAAGGGGAATTTACAGCCCCAGAAAATAAGAAGTATAAGAAAACCAAAACAGAGTTAAGCAAACTGGTCTTTCATTAATACACGTTCACCGATAATGGCTAGGTTGGCTAGTTGTTTAAGCATAAATTGCAAGTAAGAAACGAGAAAAAACCTTTAAACAAAACAACCATGAAACGGTTTTGGTTTAAAATAGAAGATGACCTGATAGTAGATTCACGAGAAGTAATAGAGATACCCGATGGGTTTATTGAATACAAAAACACCTTTGGTGCCGATAGTATTTATTACAAAATTGAGGGATCAACAATAACGGAAGTTATTGGAGAAGCGGTTCATGAAGCGAAAGCAAGAGAACGGGTGGATGATTTTGTTTCGCGCCTGAATAAACATTTGGTTTAACCGGGGCTCACAAATATTTATGCTCAACTTACCCTAATGGTACAGGATAAATTGAGCATAAAAAATTATGCCTGTGTAGCATTATAGCTTAAGGCTGGGTGCCGATGCAGAAGTGCCCAAAGCGTTATACAATTGCTGGCCGGTGGTCAGGTCGGTATATTCCGATTGATTGGCATAATCATACGCAGCGGCATATACTGTAAAGTACGCAAGTGAACCCGTGCTTAATCCGCTTTGGTAAATACTGTTAATGGCAATACTGCTTGAAAAGGTAGTTGCATTTGCATTAACTGTAACAGCATAAGCGCCTGAGTAATTACCAGGTGTAAAGCTTACAGTAGGGCTGCTACCTACAAACACTGCTATATTTCTTGGCTGCGATGCAGGCGCTATAGTGCCATATATCACTACCACAGTATCGGTAGCTGTTTTCTTCAGCGAATCGCCACTAACAGTGAATGTAAAATCGGGTATGTGCGACAGGCTAATATCGGTGGCTATACTTCCCCCGCCGGTAAACTGAAATGGACTGCGGTATGATTGCCCGTAACCTGTATCTCTTATATATTCTGAGTAGTCGCCGGCAGGCACATTGGTAATTGAATAGTGACCACTTGCATCGCAATTTACTGAATCAACACGGCTGCCCGATGAGTTATATAAGGTTACACGGACCGATGTACATTGGCTGTAAGGTTGCTTGTCTCCATATTCGTTGTATAAGGTAATAATACCGTCAAGCGTTCCGTTAGGTTGCGAACCTGCCGGGCCTTGAGGGCCTGCAGGGCCGGTGGTTTTAGTACAGGCAACTATTAATGTACTGATGGCAAGTGCAAAAAGAATGTTTGTTTTCATGTTTAGTTTAATTATGAAGTTCAAATTTAAACAAAAGTAGTTGCGTGGCATTGTTGCGTATCTTTTTTCGGTAAACGGCTTTTTATATTCTTTAAAAAAGGAATTATGCACTGCGAAGTTTCAGTCGGGTTTTGAAGAAATTTTGTATTTTCAGGTTTTGATACTCCCCGAAGGATATGGCATATAACCACAAACAATCAATAGCATTTGCTGCATTAAGTATTACAATACTATTTACAGCCTGCATAAAAAAGGAAACTACACCGCCGAAACCTGCTGCTAATAACGGTAACCAAAATATAATAACAACCATGGCCGGGAACGGTGGCAGTGGTTATAGTGGTGATGGCGGAGCAGCTATAGCTGCCTGTTTAGATGAACCTACAGGGCTGGCAATAGATGCGGCCGGCAATATGTATATATCCGACAAATTCAATAACTGCATGCGCAAAGTGAACACAGCCGGTATTATGACAACTGTTGCCGGAAATGCTACGCCCGGCTTTTCCGGCGATGGTGGTGCGGCAACAAATGCACAGCTTAATAACCCCTATGGTATTGCCGTAGACACGCATGGCAATGTATATATTACCGATTATAAAAATGCCAGGGTACGGGTGCTTGGTAACAGTGGCAATATTACAACCATAGCCGGTAACGGTGGAAGCGGGTCTTCGGGTGATGGAGGCGCGGCAACGGCTGCTCAACTATCACCTATTGCAGTTGCAGTTGATGATTCAGGTACTATATATATAGCTGATGGCGACAATAACAGGGTGCGTAAAATAAAAAATGGAATTATTTCAACCTTTGCCGGAAATGGAAATGCCAACTTTGGCGGCGACGGTGGCCTGGCCGATACTTCAGCATTATATTATCCTTCAGGTTTAACCTGCGACCACATAGGTAATGTATATATAGCCGATTACAGCAACAACCGCATACGAAAAGTAAATTCAGCAGGTATTATAACAACTGTTGCAGGAAACAGTATCGGTGGCTATGCAGGCGATGGTGGCGCAGCTACCGCTGCCGAGTTGGCATATCCTTCAGACGTGGTTATTGATGCTTCCGGTAATTTTTATATCGTCGATTCATTTAACGGGTATGTACGTATGGTAAATACCAATGGTATTATTTCAACCTATGCGGGTAATGGTTCACAGAAGTATTCTGGTGATGGCGGCCCTGCCACCGCTGCAGGGCTTGATAGCCCATGGGGCATTGCCATTAATAGCAATGGCAACATACATGTAACCGATTACACTAACCGTGTACGTGCAATATCGGTTCAGTAGTCAGTCAACAGTCGTAAGTGGTCAGTGTGGTTGTTTTTTTCTTTGGGGCGGCATTTGCTCCCTGCTTGCCTGAATTTCCTATACTCGCATCATTTGCAGCTAACCCGCGCCCACCTTTTGCCTAGTTTAGTCTGAGTGCTTGAGATTACATTTTACTTCTCCTTTTCTTTCTTACAAGTGTTTGCTATATTTGGTACAATGAAAAAAGTACTGCTCATGGCTATTGTTTTGTTGTTGACCGTGAATGGTTTTTCGCAGAGTTATATAACTAAAGCGCCTGCAATGGCGCAGGCAATGCTCGATTCATTATACCACGGCGCTAAAGATGTGTGGTGGTATACTGATACCGACCTTATAGAGAAAAACTATTATGCTTATTTTACATACAATATTGATGATATAGAATTGGTATTTGTGTGGCACAAGCAACAACGCAAAATGGAATTGAAGGAAAATGATGTTAGCACAGGTGTTGCAAATGTGCCCGTTGCCATTACACATAAGTTCGATTCTCTTTTTCCTAATGCCACGCATGTGTATTGGCCTGTACCTATATTTAAAAGCGATACTGAAGGGTATAGTGTTAACTTTTCGCTATACCATACCGATGATTATTATAAAATGAGAGACTATGCAGAATTTGACTGGCATGGTAAACTTATACATACCGACCTGAAAATGCCCGATAGCGTATTGCCTGCCAACATAAAAACCTATCTGCTGAAGCATTACCCTGCTTACAAACTGTCGCAATGGACAATTAACGGCGATGTTGATAATGGTAAACTAAGGTATACAGGTCGCTTGCTTAAAAACCAAAACTTTATTGATGGCATAACGGGTAACGTATGGTGGATATATGAAACCTTCGACCAGCAAGGTAATCCATTGAAGCATCACCATTATCATAGAGCCCGTTATTCCGACCCATTTTAGCTTGTTGTTTAAATTTTTTGAAATAGGTAAAAGGTGGGCGCGGGTTAGCTGCAAATGATGCGAGTATAGGAAATTCAGGCAAGCAGGGAGCAAGAGTCGCCCCAAGGTTTAATTAAAAATTAGGAATTAATAATTAGGAATGAAAAGCCTCTTTAGGGATTGGAGACTGAATGTAAACGACATCCCGCTATTTGTATACCTTTGGTTACTAAACAATAACCTATTATGCAGAACTACCAGAATCACCGTAAGCTAAAACCCGAAAGCCGTTCACATAAGTTGTATTACTTTTTCGTGGTTATGTTATTCATACTCTCGGTGGCCGATTTGTGCTGTGCTGTGTTCATAAGGCATAGTGGCAGAATTAATGCCGTTATGTTTCTGCTTACATCGCTGTGTCTGCTTACAGCGTATTTCCTGTTCCGCTCATTTGCACTAAAGGCACAAGACCGTGCCATACGTGCCGAGGAAAACCTGCGCCATTTTGCGCTTACAGGTAAGTTGCTGAATAATGCCCTTACCATACAACAAATAATTGCCCTGCGCTTTGCATCCGACACAGAGTTTGTTGCCCTTGCCGAACGTGCCGTGAAGGAGAACCTGAGCAACAACGATATTAAGAAAGCTGTTGTAAGCTGGAGGGAAGATAATTACAGGGCGTAGCCTAATTTTGCAAGCTTGTTTACATTTATTATATTTGAAATAATAAGTGCCCACTCATGCAAAGTACAAAACTGATCACATTTTTTTGTTTGTGTATTGTTCATTCGGCGTTTTCGCAAACCGCTGGAGCTTTACCTGATGACTATGTTAAGAATAAACCTTCCAGTAATTTAGAATCGCAGTTTTCTATTGTAGTTAACCCTACATTGTTGATCACAGGCAGGAAGAAATTTTTGTAGAATATCAACCTTACCAAAGGTTTGCATTTATGCTGGGTGGTGGTTGGAATGCCGATATTTATGCAACATCAGGCTACGGAGCGGGTGGCAGCGGATTTACTATACGCGGTGGAGCAATGTATGCAACCGGCCCGCTTTCTAAAAACTATATTGCCTTTATGGCTTTTTTCAGGCAATGGAACCTGATAGAAGCCACACAGTCACTCAGCAGCCCTCCGCAGGCAGGCGACTTTGGAGATTATATATTTAGCGCTACGGCCATGCTTAATTATTTTTCCGACTCGAAGTTTATTGATATATATCATACTACCGTGAATGTTTTTTGTTGGGATGTTGAGGATGTATTGGACCTTGTGCGAACCAGGCATTTTATCTTCCAGGGATATTTGGGGCTGGGGGCAAGGTATAAGTATGCTTCATGCATATTTACCGATTACTGCACAACGCAAAGCCCAAGCTATAAGCCCGTTACTCCAAGCAATGAGGGTTCAATAAGCTTTTCGACAATAGATTTTAAATTGGGTTTTTTGCTCGGATATAGTTTTTAATATATACCTTATTTACCTGTATTGGATTTTTAGCCCCTGATTTCGTCGCTATTTTGACCCTTTATAACGCAATTACCTATAATTAACGTACTAAATCGATTAAATTAATGTATATTTAGTAATTATATAACACAACCTAAACCGTTAAAAGCAAAATATTATGAAATTTCCAATCAAAACCATCAAATTAAAGCCGGGCAATATTGCTCAACCCGAGAATTCTTTGAGAAAGGAATTTCTTGACGATCTACCTTACAAATTGCGTAATTCAGTAAGAGGTATTGACTTAGCTCTTATTAATGAAGCAATTGCATGTATTGCAGATGGTAATGCCACCATTAACGGTAAAAAACCGGCTACCCGTGCTGAAAGGTTCCTTGTTATTACTTCGTATTTTAATACTGCACGTGCTCCTTTGCAAAATATTCCGCTTGATAGCATTATAAATAATGTAGAAACAAAGCATTCAGTTGCTATTACCTGGAAGAACCAATCGTATACAGTTAATTTTCCTACCAGCCCTTCTGAAAACTAATAAGCCAAATAACAACGCGCATCATGACAAACAAGCAGATTGAAGAAAAGTTACAGGAGATTGAAGCAAAAGCGCCACAGCGTTTTGCTCAATATAAACTGAAGGATCATTTACATTGGACTCCGGTGCCTGAAACAAATACTTTAACATGGGGTTGGCACCCTGCTTTTTTGGGAAACCTTACCAGCGATGTAAAAATTGAGGTAAGCAAAATGATGAACAAGCTCAGGAAAAGCGGTTACAAACCAGAAGTTGAAAAGGTAGTTGAAGAAGCTAAGTAAGTTCCATTACAAAACTTTCTTATTCACCTTGCCCTTGCCTTAAGGGTAGTAATATCATTATGTTTTATTGTAAGTATTTTTAAGATTCTCACCCCTCTCTCGAACGATGGGGTTAGAGAGGGGGATATTCTGAGGGAATATGGGGTGAGAATATGAATGCAATATTATTGCATATCGTTCAATTAAAACATCCCGAATTGTACGTGATTTTTGGCTACGTAAAAAGTGCAGATTTCCTTGCAATATTGGCTTTATTGCTGTAAAGATGGAACATATTCGAGCAGTTTAGCGCGTTCAACCGCTCTGCCCCAGGCTCTTATACAGGTTATGTCTTTGCTTTCCTTGCTGTAGTATACCGATACTATCATTCCGGAAAGGATATAAATGGTAATTGCATTCTGGTGTTTTCCGAAAACAGCACCCTGGCATAGCATACCTTTTCCATTAAGTAGTTCAGCCTTCTCGTCTAATGTAAGTTTGTTGAATTCCTCTGCGTTCATTATCTCCATAAATATCTTAATACAAATTTACTATACATATTCCAAGGGTATGTACGTAAAAATACGGAGGTGTTTAAACTTAATTTTAACTTCGAATCTGTTAGGATAGAGTATATTTGTTTCAGATAAAATACGCGTTATGATAGAATTCAGATCAGCCGAATTGCCTGATGATTCAGCCGAGAACATGCGATGGAACACTATAGCAAAGAACCTTGCCGAACAATTTGGTTTTACCAACGGTAATAAGGTTTGCCCCAATCACGAACACCAGTACTACCATA
>Ga0206897_1059_pt1 | contig 29641 bp, 30 predicted proteins | sample Alteio_BWOrgHeat_49_FD_152972 | JGI IMG/M metagenome (GOLD analysis project Ga0206897, IMG submission 152972) | Enriched cells from forest soil in Barre Woods Harvard Forest LTER site, Petersham, Massachusetts, United States -... | ecosystem: Environmental > Terrestrial > Soil > Temperate forest >... | reverse complement strand
AATATCAAAGTAACACTGGCAGACGGGGAAGGATGCATAATATTGCAGGTTGCCGATAGCGGTGTTGGAATCCCGGAAGTTTTTTACCAGAAAGTGACTGAAAAATTCTTCCGCCTTGAGCAAAGCCGCAGTTCTCCTGGCAACGGATTAGGATTGAGCTTAGTTGGCGCAGCAGTGAAACTGCATAAGGGGGAATTAAGCTTCGCCGATAACAAGCCGGGGCTTATTATCACTATTAAGTTGCCCAAAGTGGGTTAGGGTGTATCGGATTTCAGCGCCCCAACGGTTAAGGAACCATCACTTAAAGCCGCCACAGCCATTTCAATTTTTACGGGAGCGGATGCCTCAAAAGGACATATGTGTATCTGGGGAATCTTAATCCCCATACATTCATAAAATTCAGGATCGGGTAAACGCTCTATGGAATCTTTCCCATCCAGTTTTATCACTAAAGACAAGGATATATTATTCTGCGTTTTCATCTTAAAAATACCTATACCACGCACCTCAAGCAGGCCAGCTATGTTCTCAGGCGAGCTGGCTATGATTGTGTTCCTGTTTTTCATCAGATTAACCCGGTCATCACTCACTAATGATGCCCCGCGATTAATAAGGCGCAAAGCCAAATCGGATTTTCCGCTACCTGACTCTCCAATCAGCAGCACACAATAGGAATTAATCGCAACACAAGTGGCCTGAAGCTGGGAAGCCGGGAAATCGACAGGAGAAGAGACTTTCTTGCTTTCTCTATTTCCCATTTTCCCGACTTCCCAATTTCTTACTTTCTAAGCAGCTTTACCTTCCGGATCGACCCAGGATATATTACCATCGGCGCGTTTATAGACAACATTGATACGGCCATTGGCAGAGTTAAAAAACATCAGCGCGGGTAAGTCCGCCAAATCCATTTTCATGACCGCTGCACTGACAGTAAGCGTCTCAATATCAGTCGGTTTTTCTGCGATGATAATCGGTGCATCATCATGCGCCTCTTCTTCATGGTCCTTCAGGACATATTTCTTGGCGGCAATCGAAGGCATTTCAGAAACATGGGATGTTTTATGATGGTTTGTCAGGCGGCGCTTGTAACGGCGCAATTGTTTTTCCACCTTGTCTGCTGCAATATCAAAAGAAGCATAAACATCTTCAGAGGTGCCGGTGCTTTTAATGACTACACCAGCGGAGGTGCCGGTGTTACCGTTGATATCCGCTTTGAAGCGATGCGCCTCTTTGGTAATGACCACGTCCAAGCTTACCACCCGGCCAAGATATTTATTCACAACTTCTTCAAGACGTTTTTCAATATGGGCCTGAAGCGATGCGCCAATCTCAATATGTTTACCCGAAATAAGAATTTTCATATGTTTATAGCCCTTGTTTTAATCTCTTATTAGTTGAATTGCTTGCCCCCTGAGTGTAGGAGAAGCGAAACGAAACGGTGCGTTTCAAGTGCAGATAACCTGCCTTTTAGAGCACAAGTCATTATTTCAATTATATCATAGACACAAACAAAGGCAAATTTTATAGGGCAAAATAACCAGAATAAATAGTATAATATTGATTCTCGCAAAAAAGTCGCTAAAACGTGAGGCATGAATACAAAAGCAGCGCTCACATTTCAGGATATAATATTGAAGCTCCAGTATTTCTGGGCACAACATAACTGTATCATTTTGCAGCCTTACGATATGGAAGTCGGCGCCGGGACATTCCACCCCGCCACGACATTACGCGCACTTGGTGAAAAGCCCTGGAACTGCGCTTATGTGCAGCCTTCCCGCCGCCCCAAAGACGGGAGGTACGGTGAAAACCCCAACCGTTTGCAGCATTATTACCAGTTTCAGGTTATCCTAAAACCCTCGCCAGACAATCTTCAGGAGCTCTATTTAGATAGTTTGCGCGAGTTAGGTATTGATCCGATGCTGCATGACATACGCTTTGTCGAAGATGACTGGGAAAGCCCGACACTCGGCGCATGGGGGCTGGGCTGGGAAGTCTGGTGCGACGGCATGGAAGTCACCCAGTTTACCTATTTCCAGCAGGTGGGAGGCATTGAATGCGCCCCGGTTGCCGGTGAGCTGACCTATGGTTTAGAACGGCTGGCGATGTATATTCAGGGTGTGGAAAACGTATATGAGCTGAAATTCAATGAAAATGTTACCTACGGCGAAGTGTTTCTTGAAAATGAGCGTGAATTTTCCGCTTATAACCTTGAGTATGCCGATACTGCGCAATTACTTCGTCAGTTTGAGGATGCAGAGCAGGAATGTCAGGCTTTGCTGAAACATAAACTTCCCCTGCCCGCCTATGATCAATGCATAAAAGCATCCCACCGCTTTAATTTGCTTGATGCAAGAGGTGTTATCGGAGTAACAGAACGTGCAAGTTATATAGCCCGTGTCAGGACACTGGCCAAAGGCTGCTGTGAGGAATGGGTAGAAAAGGAGAAGAGTTTATGAACACAAACATCTGGGTGATTGATGCGTTTACTTCCGTTCCTTTTAAAGGAAACCCGGCAGCTGTTTGTATGCTGGATGCTTTTCCCGATGATTCAGTATTGAAAAACATCGCCATGGAAATAAACTTGGCAGAAACTGCTTTTTTAGTCCCCATATCCCCACAGGAATATCACCTGCGCTGGTTTACACCTGCTACTGAAGTATTATTATGTGGCCATGCTACTCTTGCAGCCACACATTTCCTGCTGGAATCAGGCATCATAAAACCGCAAAACACTGTGGCTTATCACACATTAAGCGGCAAGTTGCAGGCACGCGGGCTGGATTCCGTAATTGAGCTTGATTTTCCTGAACTCCCCGGCGTTGCTGTCACACCGCACACTGCATTAGATACACTGAGTGTTGAGATCATGGCGTGTGAGCGCAACCGTGATAATTACCTGGTGGAAGTCGAGGATTATAAAACCCTGCTCGCATGTCGTCCCGATTACGGCGCGTTGCTGGCCCTGGATAAACAGGGAGTTATTATTACCACCGCCACCGGAGTGCCGGAAGGGTATGATTTTGCCTCGCGTTATTTTGCACCAAGCGCAGGAGTAGATGAAGATCCGGTAACCGGCTCCGCCCATTGTTTTCTGGCCCCTTATTGGGCTAAAAAACTGAATAAGTCCGCGTTCACCGCATATCAGGCATCAAAGCGCGGCGGAATACTGGGCGTTGCATTAGAGCATGGTCGTGTCAAAATAGAAGGAAGTGCTGTCACCACATTAAAGGGACAATTACAGATACAGATAGTTGAGGAAAAGGAGAAAGCAGCATGATGTTAACATTACTCAAAGCCAAAATTCACCGCGCTACGGTTACAGAGTGCGATTTGCATTATGAAGGCTCTATTACCATCGACCCGATATTGCTTGAGAAGTCCGGCATATTGCCTTACGAACAGGTAGATGTACTCAACATTACCAACGGTACACGCTTCACCACTTACGCCATTAAGAGCAAGAAGCCCGGCGACGGCGAAATTCAGGTGAACGGCGCAGCAGCAAGGCTAGTGCAAAAAGGCGATCTGGTGATTATATGTTCGTATGCATCCATGAGCGAGGCAGAGGCGAAGAAATATAAGCCGACAGTGGTGCTGGTAGACAAACATAATAAGATAAAGAAATAATGGCTGACTTTCTCCTTGAACTGTTTTCTGAAGAAATTCCTGCACGTATGCAGGTTGAAGCCGCACGCCATCTGCAAACTATATTTACGGAAAGCCTAAAAGAAGCAGGGATAGAGTGTAAAACACTCAGAACCTTCGTCACGCCACGAAGGTTGGCAATAAAGGCAGACGGTATACCCACCATACAACCAGATGTCAGCATAGAGAAAAAAGGGCCAAAAACATCCGCTCCGCAGGCAGCGCTTGATGGTTTCCTGCGCAAAGAAGTTCTTTCGCTTGAGGCTCTCGAAAAACGCATGATTGGCAAGGATGAAACGTATTTTGCGGTCGTCCACCAGAAAGGCCAGCCAAGCGCTGTTTTGCTTAAAACCATCATTGAAAAAATCCTTGCCAGTTTTCCCTGGCCTAAGTCTATGCGCTGGGGAAGCAATCCAACCCGCTGGGTGCGTCCGTTACATTCCATCATCTGCATATTGGATGATAAAATCGTGCCGGTGGAATTTGCCGGAATCAAAGCCGGGAATATCACTCAAGGGCACCGTTTTCTTGCACCGCAGCAAATCACCATTACTAGCCCTGATGAATATGAAGGTAAACTGCTTGCTGCACGGGTTCTCGCCGACCATGACAAACGCAAAGCCGAGATATTAAGCCAGCTTGAAGCATGTGCCGCTAAGCATAATCTCAAACTCAAAAGGGATGACGGACTGCTGAATGAAGTCACCGGGCTTGTCGAGTTTCCTAATGTACTGATGGGCAGTATTGATGATAAATTCATGGATTTGCCACCGGAAGTGCTGACTTCCGAGATGCGCACCCACCAGAAATATTTCGCGCTGCTCACTCAGGATAGCACATTTTCCAACAAGTTTCTCATCACCTCCAATATGACTACCCATGATGATGGCAAGGCTATTATCGCAGGTAATGAGCGGGTTCTACGCGCACGTCTTGCTGACGGACGCTTCTTCTTCGATCAGGATCGCAAGAAAAGCCTGGAGCAGTGGGCAGAAGGTCTGAAAGCTGTTACTTTCCATGCCAAGATTGGTACGATTGCCGAGAAGGTAGAGCGTATAAAAACTCTGGCTATCGCATTAGCGGAGTATATATCAGGGGCAGATAAAAAATTAGTCGAACGCGCAGCTTTGCTCTGCAAAGCCGACCTTGTAACCGGAATGGTTGGTGAATTTCCTGAGTTGCAAGGGGTAATGGGGTATTACTACGCCTTGCATCAAAACACAAATAAAGAAGTTGCCAATGCCATACGCGATCACTACCTGCCACTTGGTCCCGATTCTCCTGTACCAACAGCCCCAGTATCCATATGTACTGCCCTAGCAGATAAACTGGATACATTAATTTCCATGTTTGCCGCAGGCGAAAAACCTACCGGCTCAAAAGATCCGTTTGCCCTGCGTCGCTCAGCACTTGGCATTATCAGGATTATTTTAGAGAATAACTTACGCCTGCCACTTAAAAAGTTCCTGAATGACGAGTTAGTCGCCTTCTTCTCTGACCGCCTTGTGGTTCAACTTAAAGACCAAGGTTTACGCCCGGATGTTATAAAAGCAGTGCTTGCAAACGGCGAGCATGATTTAGTGTGCGTAGTTGCCCGCGCTAAGGCAGTACAGGATTTCCTTACTACGGATGATGGTACAAACCTGTTAGCCGCTTATAAACGCGCCGCAAATATCGTGGAACAGGCAGAAAAGAAGGATAATATAAAATACCTGGGTGCTATAGAACCATCGGCAATACAACAAACTGAAGAAATACGCTTATTCGGTGCATTGGAAGAGGCTAGTAACATAGTTGAACAAAATATTGGTAAAGAACATTTTTCTGCCGCAATGTCAGGACTTGCAAGTCTATACCAACCGGTTGGTACATTTCTGAATATCATATTGATTAATGACAATGATACCAAAATTCGGGTTAACCGCCTTAATATACTAGCTAGAATACGCCAGGAATTTGACAACATAGCCGACTTTTCCTTGATCGAAGGCTGATTTCCTGCCATAATAACTACAGATAACTACAAATGATAGCGTTATGCAGACACAAGCCACTGATGTCGTAAGTATCCGGATTCCGGCAAAACTAAAAAAACGCCTTACCGCCATCGCCAAAACTATGGACAGAAGCCAGAACTGGCTTATTGCCAATGCCCTGGAAGATTATGTAGAGCTTTATGACTGGCAGGTTGAAGAGATAAAGAAATCAGTCAAGAAAGCCGATAATGGTGGAAAATTCTATTCAAGTGAAGAAGTTAATCTCTGGATCGAGCAATTCAAAGTATGAGAGTTATCTGGCTTGATGACGCACTTGATGGAATGAAAGCAATTCACACCTATATCGCCATAGAAAACCCTCTTGCAGCTTATGAGACATTAATAAAAATCAAAGCGATGGCAGATATGCTTGCAGATTTTCCTCTTATGGGAAAAACAGGAAGAATTAAAGGTGTGCGAGAACTGGTTATAAATGGCACTTCCTATATACTGCCTTACAGGATCAAAAAAGATACTATTGAAATTCTTAATGTATTTCACGAAGCACGCAATTGGCCTGAACAATTTTAACAAACCATATCATTGACTATTGAGCGCAATAAGTGTATGTAGGCGCACGCAAAACGACTTTATAGGGTATTGTAATGACAGCAAAATACGTTTATAGTTTCGGTGATGGCTTTGCCGAGGGCAAAGTGGATATGAAGAACCTCTTAGGGGGCAAAGGCGCAAATCTCGCAGAAATGTGCGCTCTTGGATTGCCGGTTCCTCCAGGTTTTACAATCACTACGGAAGTCTGCATTGCCTATTATGCGGGCGGAAAAAAGCTGCCGGAAGGCTTAAAAAACGAAGTAAAGAACGCGCTTGCCGCGATTGAAAAAACCGTTGGCGCAAGCTTCGGCGATACGAAAAACCCACTTCTTGTCTCTGTGCGTTCGGGTGCTAGAGCATCCATGCCGGGTATGATGGATACGGTTTTAAACCTGGGCTTGAACGACCAGACTGTTGAAGCGCTGGCTGCAAAGACGGGAAACCCTCGTTTTGCGTATGATTCTTACAGACGTTTTATTCAAATGTACTCTGACGTGGTGCTGGGTATTGATCACTACCACTTCGAGGAATTACTGGAGGCAAAGAAATACGATGGTAATAGCGGCAGCATGTGTCTTGATACCGATCTTGATGATCATGTTTTACTAAAACTGACTCAGGAGTATAAAGAAAAAGTCGAAAAAGAACTCGGCAAACCCTTCCCGCAATCCGTGGAAGAACAGCTCTGGGGAGCGATACAGGCCGTATTTGACTCGTGGATGAACGCACGCGCCATTACCTACCGCCGCCTGCATGATATCCCGGAAAGCTGGGGAACTGCCGTCAACGTCCAATCCATGGTGTTTGGCAATATGGGTGATGACTGCGCCACCGGCGTTGCTTTTACCCGCAATCCTTCCACTGGTGAAAAAGCCTTTTACGGCGAATTCCTTGTTAATGCGCAGGGCGAAGACGTGGTAGCTGGTATACGCACACCGCAGCCCCTGACCATCAAAGGCAAGGAAACAAGTGGTGGCGATCTGCCGAGCATGGAAGAAGTTATGCCGGACGTCTTCAGCGAACTGGTTAAAATCTACCAAAAACTTGAAACCCATTACCGTGATATGCAGGACATCGAATTTACCGTGCAGAACCGTAAATTATGGATGCTCCAGACCCGTAATGGCAAACGCACCGCAGCAGCAAGCGTAAAGATTGCTGTAGATATGGTGGCGGAAAAACTTATCAGCAAGGAACAAGCAATCGAGCGTGTTGACCCGCTGGCGCTTGACCAGTTGTTGCACCCTACCCTTGACCCCAATGCCAGGAAAACCGTGCTGGCACGCGGGCTGCCTGCATCGCCGGGCGCTGCGGCAGGTATTGTCGTATTCTCCGCTGAAGAAGCCGAACGCCGTGCGCATCACAAAGAAAAAGTCATACTGGTACGTATCGAAACCTCACCGGAAGACATTCACGGAATGCACGCAGCACAAGGCATACTCACTGCACGCGGCGGCATGACCTCACATGCGGCGGTTGTGGCACGCGGTATGGGCAAGCCCTGCGTATCAGGTGCCGGTGACATTAAAATAGAGTATGCGAGCAAAACTTTCAAAGCGGGTGGGCAGACCATTAAAGAAGGTGATTTTATCACTATAAACGGCTCCAAGGGCGAAGTGTTCCAGGGAGTGGTCGCTACAATCCAACCACAACTTTCCGGGGATTTTTCCAAACTGATGAGCTGGGCGGACGAACTGCGTACCCTGCAAATCCGCACTAACGCTGAAACTCCACTTGACGCCACAACCGCACGTAAATTCGGCGCGGAAGGCATTGGGCTTTGCCGCACCGAGCATATGTTTTTTGATACAGATCGTATCATCGCCATGCGTGAAATGATTGTTTCGGAGACTGTGGAGAAACGTAAAACAGCACTTGCAAAACTGCTCCCTATGCAGCGCAAGGATTTCGCCGAGATATTCCGTATCATGACTGGCTTACCGGTCACTATACGCCTGCTGGATCCGCCATTGCATGAATTTCTTCCCAATAGCGAAGCGGAAATCAAGGAAGTGGCAAATGCTTCCGGCGTGACCGTAGAATATGTCAAAAGCCGCGCCCATCTTCTGCATGAAACCAACCCGATGCTGGGCCATCGCGGATGCCGTCTGGGGATTACCTATCCCGAAATATATGAAATGCAGGCACGTGCTATCTTTGAAGCCGCCAGCGAAGTCGCAAAAGACACCAAGGAAAAAGTCATACCGGAAATCATGATTCCACTGGTAATGAACCCGAAAGAACTGGAAATGCTTAAAGCTGTGATTGATGACACTGCCGCCGCCGTTGCGCGTGAGACAGGCATTAAACTGGAATATCTTGTCGGCACAATGATTGAGCTGCCAAGAGCCGCACTATGTGCGCATGAAATAGCCGCACACGCGGAATTCTTCAGTTTTGGCACGAATGACCTGACACAGACAACGCTTGGTCTTTCACGCGATGATGCCGCGTCCTTCATCGAAATTTATAAGCAGAAGAACGTGCTGGAAAGCGATCCATTTGTGACACTTGATCAGGATGGTGTGGGTGAATTGATACAGATTGCGGTTGAGCGCGGACGTAAAGCCAGAAGCGATATAAAGCTTGGAATTTGCGGTGAACATGGCGGCGACCCGGCATCCATAGCGTTCTGCCAGAAACTTGGCCTGAACTATGTATCCTGTTCGCCTTACCGTGTACCAATTGCCCGCCTCGCTGCAGCGCAGGCCGCAATCCGTAATAAGGTATGTAAGGCTGCTGCGGCGTAATTGTTCTCGGGGGAACGGCTTCCCCCTCCGCCTCCGCGCAGATTTCCCCCGCGAGGTCGTCGTATCCGCGATAAGATTTTACTTTTGTTTATTTGTAGCCTGTTTGCGCCTGAGCAGGTTGCGCCTGAGCGCAGCCGCAAGCTTCTCTTGCTTTCCAGCTTTACCGTTTGGCTGCTTTTTATTTTTATCTGATTTATTTTCCATGCCCGTTATTTACACGCAATAACAGGCAAGATCAAATGGAGTTAGTGCAGGCTATGGGCTGGTTCCGGGTTAAGTGGAACGGCACTCATTTGCTGCAATGTATTTGCTGGGTGAACTGATATATCCCCTTCAGTGTGCCCTGCCTTTACTGATGCACTTTCCTTACTGGTGACAGTGCCACCAGACATAATTGTCTCTTTATTTGCATCGGCCTTTGCACCAACATCCGCGAATTGAAATGTAGCTTTGTCGTCCTTTGGTGTAGCTGCTGCTCCCTGTACCGCAAAATCCTGAACCTTCATATTTGAATTTTGCGTTGTAGTTACTCCATCCTGTGTTGTTGCTTCAGATGTGCTTGCCGAAAAATGATTTTTCTCACCATGAATATTAAGCGCAGATAGTGGCTGATGTTGCTGAGGAGTTGCACCTCGCAACAATATATCCGCGGAATCTGATGTTGAATGTCCCTGCCCTTGCTGTGAGTGCATCAGTTCCATTAACATCGCTCTCACCTGATCACGGCTATATACATCACTGTTCTGCTGAACATTTCCCGGCGATAATACATTGGAAGTATGTGGATTCTTATCCGCAGCAGCGGCAACATGGTTCGCTTGCGTATTCACTGAGTCTAAATGTCCAGGCTGTATCAACTCCTGCAGCATCGCCTTTACCTGCTCACGACTATAGACATCGCTGCCTACCGGATTCTGTTGTGGCTGCAACATCGCCCCTACCACATCGGTAAGTTTTATGCCGTCGGGAAGCTCAGGAATATCAACTCTGATCGCGAATTGTCCTTCTTCGGGGCCGGTTAACATAATTGGATCACCTATCATCACTTTAGGTTTTTGATTTTTTTCCTTGAGTTTAACGTCTTCTTCTTTCATCAGGATTGTATTATTATGCACTAACTCATTTAGTTCTTTTATATTTTTTCCAATCAGCATTTCCCGTAAATCATCCGTGGTTGCAACCAAGGGGGCTATTTCTTTTGCTTCCGGGGCAAACAATATATAATTAGTAATGGCTTTATGAAGCAGATCTTTTTTGGTCAATAATATCTTTTCCAGAGGTGTTGCACCAATCTCTTCCAGTGTTGGTGCGTTTTTATCCTTACAATTATCTGCTAATGTTCCAAACGCAATAGCAATGGACTCCCCATTCTGGCTTCTGGTGGTTGTCACCGCAAAATTTATCTTGGACAGCGCTTTCCAATCTTCATCCGAAAAAGACAGGGGGTCGTTTTTTCCAGTCCTTGCATTTTCTGCGATCTCTCTGTTACGATCATCCTGCAAAGCTTGATAGAGATAGTTTCTTATGGCTTCTCTACGTGCATTAACATTCGCCTCTACTTTAGCAACAATATCCTGTTTGCGATCAGTGTTTCCAGCATCTTTTTCTACATCCCCTCCCCAATCCGATATAGAGAACGTCGCTACCATCCTTTTCTTATCATCTACATCTAACGTATTATTACGCCAGACATGCTTATCTGTATTAAATATTTCCCCGTTGGTTATGACAGCATCTTCTGCTCCTGTAAAAATACCTTTACTCTCTGTATTCATTTTATTTAATTTTGCCTGAAGCTCTTTCATGAGTACTTTATGGCCTTTTTCTTCTTCACTTTTTCCATCTTCTTGCGAAAAATCAAAACTTTCAGCAAAATTAATACCACCTTTTGTGGTCATAGTGCCAAACCGATTTCTTATTGCCTGTAATATAGCTTTTTTCAGGCCAGGATATTGGTGTGCGCGAAGCATTTTGACCACAATGGCCATAGGTTCTTTTTTCTTTTCATCTCCACCACCATCGAACCCTATGCGTTCAGCATATATATGGGGATGAGATATTCTTCCCTCTGCAAGGGCACTCGGGGGTGTTATAATAACCGATGTGATTGGCAATGATTTTTGAGTTTTTGTGGGATCAAAAACATCAATAACAGGAACTCGCATGATATCCTGCTGGAGTGTCTTTCTTGCTTCACAAAAAACATCTACATCCGTATTCACCGCCATATCATCCCCTTATACTAAAAATTCCCCATCTACTTTATAGCATGTAATTGTTACAGAATTATTACGACTTTCCACTTTTTTCGCTGATTACCCTCTTTTTTGCTCTTATTTCATCATAAATCTTGCTGAGGTAACTCAGACGAGTAGTAAGCTGTGCCGCCTGCTCAAAATCATCTCCATCAAATGCCTGTGTGAGTTGTGCAATTGTATCTTTCTGATATATTGTATTTTTACTCTCCAGTTCAGAAAGTATTGATACAGCCTGTGCCTCAGCAAGCTCCTCACGCAGTTCCATGATTTCCATCAGAAGTTCCTGTGAAGGCTTTGAAGAATCGCTGGTTATTCCCTTTAAAGAAAGCATGTATAAAGCACGTTTGAGCGGAATTTTAAGCGTTTCATACGCTGTATTCACCAGCATGGACTGTGAAATAGCCATTTGCCTTGCCTGGGCGCTTTTACCAATGATCCGGTCGGGATGAAAGGTGCGCTGGGCAATAAAATAGCGTTTTTCTAAATCACTTAAATCAATATCAAATCCGGGAGACAAACCTAAAAGAGAAAAATAATCCTGCAACTTGCGACCTGCAACTTGCAACTTCTCAGACATGGAAGGATTCACCGCAGCCGCAGCGCCCTTTTTCGTTAGGGTTACGGAAGGTAAAGCCGCTTTTAAGCTTTTCCTCCACATAATCCATGACTGTGCCTATCAGGAAAATGACTGCTTTAGGGTCAATCAGTACCTTGAATTCGCCCGTATCAACCACTTCGTCAAATTTTTCTACCACATCCGCATATTCAACCGTATAGGAAAGGCCTGAACAGCCTTTGGTACGTACCCCTATTTTGATGCCGACCGAAGGCTTGCCACGCGCAGCAAGCAATGCGCGTATGCGGCTGGCAGCAGAGTCAGTTATCGATATTGCGCTTTTCATAACAAATCAGAGCTTAAGCAGCGTTAGCAGTATTCTTTTTGCGGTAATCTTCAATCGCCGCTTTGATCGCATCTTCAGCCAGAACCGAGCAGTGAATTTTTACTGGCGGCAAGGCAAGATGTTCAGCAATTTCGCTGTTTTTCAGCTTCATCGCCTCATCTATTGATTTACCCTTTACCCATTCAGTGACCAGTGAACTCGACGCAATTGCCGAACCACAGCCAAATGTTTTGAACTTGGCATCTTCAATAATACCCGATGCATTCACTTTAATTTGTAATTTCATTACATCACCGCAAGCCGGTGCGCCGACAAGGCCAGTGCCAACATTGGCATCGTTCTTATCCATTGCCCCGACGTTGCGGGGATTTTCATAATGATCGATTACTTTTTCACTGTATGCCATAACACTTCTCCTTTAATGACCTGCCCACTCAATTTTGCTTATATCAACGCCTTCCTGCACCATCTCCCAGAGCGGGCTCATTTCGCGCAGTCGGTTTATGCTTTCTTTTACCAGTTTAACAGCAAAATCAATCTCTTCCTCGGTGGTAAAACGCCCGATACCAAAACGGATTGACGTGTGTGCCAGTTCTTCATGCACACCTAGCGCACGCAGAACGTAAGAGGGCTCCAGTGATGCCGAAGTACAGGCAGAACCAGACGACACTGCCAGATCCTTGATTGCCATAATCATGGACTCGCCTTCAATATAGGCAAAACTCAGATTCAGATTGCCCGGAATACGTTTTTCACGGTCACCATTTAAATAGACATCAGGTATTTCTTCCATGATTTCCTTAAGGAATTTATTGCTCAGACGGCGGATATGTTCGTTATCATTGCCCATTTCCGCTTTTGCAATGCTTGCGGCTTCGCCAAAGCCAACGCAAAGCGGGGTTGACAACGTACCAGAACGCATACCACGCTCCTGGCCGCCCCCCGTCATAATCGGCTCAAGACGCACACGCGGGCGGCGACGCACATAAAGCGCGCCAATACCTTTGGGACCATAAATCTTATGGGCGGAAATGCTCATCAGGTCGATATTCATTTCTTCAACATCAAGCGGGATCTTGCCGTAGGCCTGCGCGGCATCCGTGTGAAAAAACACGCCTTTCTCGCGGCATATCCTGCCGATTTCCCTGAGCGGCTGGATAATGCCGATTTCATTATTCACCGCCATAACAGACACCAGCACAGTCGAGTTTTTGATGGCCGCCCGCAACACATCCAGATCAAGAATGCCGTTTTGCCGCACCGGTAAATAGGTGACCTCAAACCCTTCCTGTTCAAGCTGGCGGCACGAATCGAGTACGCATTTATGTTCGGTTACGACCGTAATAACATGGTTTTTTCTGTCTTTATAGAAACGCGCAACGCCTTTTATGGCAATATTGTTGGATTCCGTCGCACCGGAAGTAAATATAACCTCTTTTTCAGAGGTGTTAATCAGCGAGGCAACCTGCCCACGGGCGATATTTACAGCTTCCTCTGCTTCCCAGCCATACGCATGGCTGCGTGAGTGCGGGTTGCCAAATTTTTCAGTAAAATAGGGCATCATTTTGGCCAGAGCACGAGGATCCATCGGCGTTGTCGCCTGATAATCCAGATACACCGGAAGTCTTAATTTGGTTGGTTTTTCCATTGCATTCCCTCAATTTATATGGAATTGTAGTATAACCAAGTATTTTAGTCAACTATTAGAGACAGCGTCTGGTTGCATAATCGTTCACAGTAGGGTAAACGGGATAAATTCGTGAAATAACCCGGAAAAGCAAGCCATCAATTATGAAATTCCCTGTTTCCACCATAATTTGCTCTGTTGTACTGTTAATACTCACTGGTTGTAAAGATAACACAGCCATCCAGAGAGGATATGTCTCTGATAACTCCACTTGTCATTCAAGAGCCGAAGGGATGGTGGGGGTGTATTTTACCGATTATACATATCAGGCAAGTGAAAAAGATAAAAACGGTGCCTCATTCCTGCTTTTTTGTGATTGCATGAAAGATCGCGGCTGGAGAATATCCGGTTGTCCGAAGCCCGCTGCGGAAACAAAAACAGCCAGCCCCGCCCCTATAACCCCTGTGACTGCAACGCCGGCACCTCTGGTGACTGTGACATCAGCATCACCCACCACTGCAACAGCAACCATCCCCCCAGCGACTGCGACGGCTACGACAACGCCGGGGGCTGCTACTATAACCACGACTCCAACCACAACCACTATAACGACTACAATTACCACCAACCCGGGAACTGCGACCGCCACTACCGCCCCAACAACCACAACCGTCACTGCAACCCCGGCACAAAATCCGGCTACTTTGACTGTCACAACACCTCCACCTACTCCGGCGAACAGGTAATATTCTATGATGATGACCGCTCTGAACCGCATTTATGGCACAATACTGGCGCGTAAGAACGCGGATGCAAAGTCATCTTATGTTGCCAGCCTGTTTGTGAAAGGTAGCAAGAAAATTGCACAAAAGATTGGAGAGGAAGCTACCGAAGTCGTGCTCGCAGCATCCGGTGGGGATTCTCAGGAAATCATTTCTGAAAGCGCCGATTTACTTTTCCATTTACTCGTACTGTGGGCCGCACACGGTGTAACCCCTGATGATATTGCCGCCGAACTTGCCAAACGTGAAGGCACATCCGGAATAGACGAAAAAGCAGGAAGAAGTAAAATCTAGAACATTTGCCCGGCAAACTTTTAATGCTTGCCCACAATGCCCGGCTTGTTATATAAACCGACTCTACACGTATTCTGGCATATCCCGGTTTTCTTCAATAAAGCAGGTAATTCATGCGCAAACTTCCCCTGACAGCATTGGTTTTTCTTCTCATTCTCCTCGGATCGGGTTACACATTCTTCTGGTTTAAGAAAGCCGATGAATTCAAGGCTATGCTGGAGGATTATATTGCCCGGGAAAACGAGCAAATGAAACAGCTTAGCAAAGACACCACCTTCATACGTTATGGATCCATAGATACATCCGGCTATCCTTTCTCTATACAGCTTAACATTATCAAGCCAATCAGCAATATTCCGTTGTCTGCCATTCTTCAGAATTTCAAGCAGAAAAACGGCCAGCAGGCAACGGCATCCGCCATATCCAATATTATTCTGGAATCTGCCGCTACCGACAAAATCTCCCTTGCCAGCAATATAATGGGTAATGAGTTTTCACTGACCAATTATGGCGATACCACAATAAGGGTGATAGTAAACAATGAAGCGCGTAAGACCATCACTGCGTCTTTCAATGCCCCCTCTGTCTGCCATCTTGGTATTTACAACGAAGGCAATTTACCATGGAATACCGCTCAGTCATTCTCTGACCTGAATGCTTTCCTCGCGGCATTTCGTTCAGCGGATTGTACTATGTCGGGAGTACATTATACAGAAGCAGGAACCCCTCTGGCCTCTATTGACGATTTGTCCATGTCATTTACCAGCCAGCCAACGACACCTGCGAATCTGAAAATCACGTTTGCCACTGAGATTAAAAACAATAAAATGTTTCCGGCTTTTGATGAGGCCGCTAACAATTATATGCAATTGTTCTACGATGTGACAGAAACTCCAAAGGAACAAAGAGGAACCCCTGTAAATCTCTCGCAATACGGTACGCAGAACAGCGACATCAATGTAAGCTATGAAGGCCCAAGCGACTTAAAATCTATGACCGATCCTTCTGCCCGTATTCATTTTGATGTAGAGGCGTTCAATTCAAAGAACCTGCTCTATGAGATCGCCAATAAGATCCATTTCGCAAGTGAAGTAAGGGGAAATGACCGCCACGCCTCACTTGTGGTTCATTCAAGCCTGCAGGGAACCGAAGCCTATCAACAGCTACTCGTCAAAGAACTGGCAAAACTATTTGTGATAATAGGAAACAATCCCTCGACGGATGTTAGATTTGCAGATGAAATTGCTAAACTCGGCAAACCGGACGAACTGGCAGCAGCGATTGTTCCAAAACTTAACAATATCGGCAAAATAAACTTCGACGTGGATATGGATGTAAACGGAGAAAAAGATAAAAATATCGTCAATAATGGCAATGTCACGATTAATGCACTCGACCTGACCACAAATCTTTATGGCGTAAAATTAAAAGGTGGTGGCAAAACAACTGCAGGCAGCCTGCCTATCGGGGCGCTTCTGGCCACTTGCATCTTATGTGATGCCATGCTGGACGATATTGGTGAATACGCTATCGGCGTCGATTCCCTTCTTGCCAAAACCCGGATGGGGCAAATGGCTTATATAACCAAACCATTGATTGATGGCATCAAGCAATTCCTGCATGCCATAGATGAAAGCGCGGATAACAAAAACTCGAAGAATGTCGCCGTGCATGTAGTGATAGATGATAAGGGCAAGATAACTATCAGCGGCAAGCAGCTGCTTGAGGTTATCGGATTGTTTGGTGTAAATGTCGGACAGAACCTGCAACATCCGCAACCTGCTCCGCCACCTGTAGCTGTTGCACTGCCTGCACCGACAAAAGAACCTGTCCCCGCACAAACTCCAGACGCGAATGCCATAGGGGGAGAGGTGCCTGTTTCAGCCGGAGCTGCGCCAGTGCCGCAGGTGCAGACTACTGATACTCCAGCTGTGCAGAACACAGTACAACAACCTTCCCCTGCAACGACTACGGATCCCGTAAAACCTGCACAGTAGGATAGAATAGCACCTGAGGTTCATGAGTCCATTCATACAAGAATTGCTGCCCTGGTCTACTCCGCTTGCTGCTGCAAGTGAACTGGCAAGTGATGAGCATTGTTTTGTATTGCTTTACTCAGGTCAGCAGCGGAAAAACACAGGGCGTTATTCATACCTTGCCTTGTATCCTATGGAAACGGTTACAGGCGATAATTTCTCCGCCCTTTCAAAACTCAGTAAAAGTGGCACACCGTTTGACAATGCATGGTTTGGCTATCTGGGTTATGAACTCCTGCATAACAATGAAAATATTCCTTTTGAAACACTGAGTTATATTACCCTGCCTGATTTATGCTTCACACGCTTTGGCCTGATATTGGTGTTTGATCATCATAACCAGTCCCTTACCTCTCACCGCATGCCTCATATAAAACTGCCAAAAATTTCCGGCAATGCTAATCCCCCCGTTCATCCGCCAGTCACTGATTCACTGACATCGCCTATGCCAAGGGATGAATATTTGCAAATAATCGAGCGTACTCAAGAAGCAATTGCTCGCGGGGATTTCTATCAGGCCAATATCACGCGGAAATTTACCGGAACATTTACTGGAAAACCGGATCCGTTTGCCATTTTTTGCAGGCTTTGTAAGGCCAGCCCCGGAACCTATAGCGCTTTTATCCGGATGGACGATAAAGCCATTATTTCCTCCAGCCCCGAATGTTTCCTAAAAATTGATGCTAATGGTGTTATGGAATCACGCCCGATAAAAGGTACTTCACCAAGATTTCCTGATAAGGAACAAGACGATAATTCACGCTATTATCTTGAGAGCAGTGAGAAGGAACGCGCTGAAAACCTGATGATCGTTGATTTGATGCGCAACGACTTATCACGCAGTTGTGAGCCGGGAAGTGTAAAAGTAGAGCGGTTATTTGAAGTATCTTCCTATGCCACGCTGCATCATATGGAATCCACAATTACCGGACAGAAACGCCCTGATATATCCACTCTGAATGCAGTCAGGAACTGTTTTCCCCCCGGTTCCATGACCGGCACTCCCAAAATTAAGGCAATACAGTGGTGCATGGAACAGGAAAAAATCCGGCGCGGGGTCTATAGTGGCGCACTGGGCTGGTTTTCCGGTGATGGCGCATGTGATTTATCTGTAGTCATTCGTACACTCATTATAGATGGAAACCGCTTTGAATTCCAGGCGGGCGGCGGCATAACCACAGACTCAGAACCCGAAAAAGAATGGCAGGAAACCATCATCAAGGCGCGGGGGATTATGGCGGCGTTGGGGATAAATGAAGAAATATTAAAGGAGATTTAGAAAAATCCACCCCTGTCATAAAATTGTAACAATACTATGTTACGCAGTGTGCAAGTTTCAAGGGTGTAAAATCCTGTCAATTTGGAGAGGATTATCTGGGTTGATAGTTTGATTAATGGCAAAGCAGACGGTGTGAGCGAGGATTTTTCTGGTAATTTTTGCCATGAGATGCCGGTTGTCCTTGGCTTTTATGGCCTGGATTTTAAACCTTTCGGTAAGCTGTCCGATGAGGGTTTCTACTATTCTCCTGATATTCATAATATGCCTTATAAAGCTTTGCGGTCTTGGGTCGTCCATATTCTTGCGCAACGGTGTATGTAAATGGATACCGTTACTGGCTAATTCCCTTGTCAGTTCGGGACGAATCAAGCCTTTATCCGCTATGATATCCCCTGTCAGCCCAGCGCTTACTTCCGGTAACATATCCCTTTCGTCTATATTCGCCGACGCCACACCGATACTTCGGATGGCTCCACAAGTTGTGATGGCAACATGCCCCTTGAAACCAAAATAATGTTCATCTTTGGCAGCACAATAGCCGACAGCACCGTCTTCCCTGAATAGCGTGCTTCTCTTATATCGCTTGATATGGCAGATGGGGATCGGAAAACCGTCGAACAGGAACAGGTCTTTGTTATCGCTCAGTCTCTCCGATAAAACTTTGCGGAGATTATCCTGAACATGGCACAGGTTGGTACCCTGACGGGTAAAGCTGGTGCGGCACCCCAACCTCGGAAACCACGATTGCCAGTGCGTTTTGAAGTACAGCCAAATCCGTTTATCACTGCCCAACCCCAGATACTCACCCACAACCAACAGTGTTATTGCCTCTACATCACTTAATGATGGCGCCTCACCACGTTTTCTCAGGGTATTGCCGTCAACAACTTCCTCAAATATTTCCGCTACCAAACAATAAACACGTATGATAAATTCATCAATAGACATGGGCAACCTCTTTAATTATTGAAATCCAACAATTCCAATAAGTTATTAAGGTTGACTCATGTCAATCCGTTTTTAAGAAAAACTTGCACACTGCGTTATGTTATATTCACCATATACAAAACACAGCTTTCGGCGGCGCTTTTGATATAAATCCAAAAGCTAATCAGTCTAACATCATTAAAGGATATATATGACAAAGACAGTTATACCGGATCATATTAAAAAAGCACGTGAAGACGTTACTCATCTTGGGGATGGATTATATGCTGCTAGAGAGCAGGAGAAGGATAGGGATGGTTTAATAGACTCCATTAAAGAAATGGTTGGCCAGAATAATCCGAATGGCTATAATCCGAGTGGCTATGACCTTGATCCAAAGGGAAGGAGAACTAATGAATCCTTTATCGCGGGAGCCATTCTCAAAGGAAATCTTGCTTATGCAAAAGAAGCCGCTAAGCATAACCCCGTAGAAGAGGCTATTAAGGAAGCACGACAAGCCCTTGAACATCTTAGGCGCGGATATCATTCTGAGTATTCTAATGGTGCGCCTGGAACTGAAAGCATGGAGGGGTATGTTGTAAGGACCGTTTATGAACAAGCTGGCGGTGAAGATGCCCGCACCCTTGATCCAAACGGGAAAATAGCCAATAGAGACGTTGTTAATCAAGCTCTTCACGATGCACACCTTATTCTTGCACGCGAAGAGTTTGGGGATTTAAAAAGATACCACCGCCCTGACGGCATTAGCAATGAAGATAACACTCGTAGGGTTCAAAGTTTATTTGATGACATAAAACGCCATCTTGGAGATGCTCATGAAGATCCTTCTGCCCTTGGTAGAAAAGTGTCTGAACAAACACTTAAGGATTTAAAAGCAGAGGCTGTGCTGGATTGGAAAACAAAAACTTCATCTAATGCATCAAAACAACATTCAAGATGATCTTCTCAAATATAAAACTTATACGGTTATACGCATCAACCTCTCCAACAACTCGCACATATCCTCCGGCAGTGGTGCAGAAAACTCCATAACTTTTCCAGTAATGGGATGAATAAGGGTTAGTTCCGCTGCATGCAGTGCCTGCCTGTTAAAATCAATGTGCTTGCCTTTGCGCCCGTAAACCTGATCGCCCACCAGTGGATAGCCCATATGCGTCAGATGTACGCGGATCTGGTGGGTGCGCCCGGTCTCAAGCGTGCAACGCACTAATGCACATCCTTCAAACACTTCTGCCGTTTTGTAATGTGTTTTTGCAGCTTTTCCGCCGGATTTCACTACCGCCATTTTCTTACGGTTGATGCTGGAGCGGGCAATATTGCCTTCTATAGTGCCGAACAGTGGATTAGGCACTCCTTTTACTATCGCCAGATACTGCCGTTTAAGCGTACGTTCGGCAAGCTGGGCGGCAAGGTGCCGGTGGGCATTATCATGCTTTGCCACCACCAGCAAACCACTTGTATCTTTATCAATCCTATGGACAATGCCCGGTCGCATTACTCCCCCGATACCGGAAAGGGAATTCCCGCAATGGGCGAGCAAGGCATTCACCAATGTATCATTTGTATGTCCGGGAGCCGGATGCACGGTCATCCCGGCAGGCTTATTAATAACGATAAGATGCTTATCTTCATATATAATATCAAGATAAACCTCAGTGACCGCAAGCGTACTCGGTTCCGCAGGCAGCAAGGTTATTTCATATTTCTCGCCTTGTTTGACCTTTCGGGCAGCATCGGTTATGATTGCGCCCTCCGCTTTCACGCAGGCGCTGTTTATCAACTGTTGGATACGGTTGCGGGAAAACTCAGGCAGAAGCAGGGACAGGCCTTTATCCAGCCTCTGCCCGGCATCTTCCTCTCTGATGATAACAATTTTGCTACTATGGCTCATATTCGATTTAAACTTATTACTGTGTTACTCATTCTGCCGCTTATTGCCGGGATAGTGTTCATCGCAGTGGCAATTAACCCATAATTGAAATGTGATTACAATGATAAATTATATTTCTACACGCGGGAAAGCCCCGGTTTTGTCATTTGAGAATGTCGTCATGGCAGGCCTTGCCAGCGATGGCGGATTATATGTGCCTGATTCCATGCCGCAATTTGCACCGCATGAATTAGTAGAGATGGCCTCCCTATCCTATACGCAACTGGCTTTACGCGTGATGCAACCCTTCATCGGCGATGCCATACCGGAAAATGACCTCGCCGCTATTATTGCCGATTCTTATAAAAATTTTCGCCATACCGCCATTGCCCCCCTTAAACAACTTGGGCATAACGAATTCTTACTAGAGCTATTTCATGGCCCTACCCTTGCTTTCAAGGATTTCGCCTTACAGTTTCTCGGACGTGTGCTGGAATATTTCCTTGAACGTAACCACCAGCAATTAACAGTTATCGGCGCTACTTCCGGCGATACCGGATCGGCGGCTATTGAAGGTTGCCGTGGCCGCAAGAACATACGGATATTCATATTGCATCCACAAGGCAGGGTTTCTGATGTGCAGCGCCGCCAGATGACAACAGTAGCCGATGAGAATGTATTCAACCTCGCAGTGGGAGGCAGTTTTGACGATTGCCAGGATATTGTTAAATCCCTGTTTACTGATGAAGATTTCCGCAAAAAACAGAAGCTGACGGCAGTCAATTCCATTAACTGGGCACGGATTCTGGCACAGATTGTCTATTATTTTTATGCCGCCTTTGCGCTTGGCGCCCCGGCAAAACGCATCAGTTTCTGCGTTCCTACCGGCAATTTCGGCGATATTTACGCAGGCTATATTGCACAACAGATGGGATTGCCTATTGAACGGTTGATTATTGCCACTAACAGCAATGATATTCTGGCACGCTGCCTGAAAACCGGCACTTACGGCATGGAAGGCGTATCATCCACCATCAGCCCGAGCATGGACATCCAGATTTCCAGCAATTTTGAGCGGTTATTATTTGATCTGTATGAACGTGATGGCGCGACAATAGATAAGATGATGCAGGATTTCCGTGCTCACGGTAAAATCACCCTGTCGCAATCCGCCCTTACGCGCCTGCGTGCGGGATTTTCCGCCGGGAAAGCTGATGATGCTGCCACACGTGCAACGATTGCTTCTGTATATAAAGAAACCGGGGAATTGCTTGATCCGCATACAGCGGTTGGCGTAACCGTCGGGCGGGAATTACATAACGACACAACAAACCCAATAGTAACCCTTGCCACTGCACACCCTGCAAAATTCCCGGATGCCGTGAAAGCCGCAATTGGTATACATCCTGCTTTACCTGACTATTTATTTGATCTCATGAAAAAGACAGAGAGGATAAATTCTGTACTTAATAATGTTCAGGAAGTTAAAGACTTTATCATAAAATCTTCGAACAATATATAAAAGATACTTGATACGAACCATGTACCATGATATAGTATGATTAAATCGTTTGCATGCAAAGAAACAGAATCTGTCTGGGAAGGCATAAGCAGCCGCAAGCTGCCCCCTGATATCCAGAACAGGGCGCTCAGAAAATTACGTCAGCTTGATGCCGCACTTTCGTTGGACGACCTGAAAAATCCGCCGAGTAATAATCTGGAAGGATTAAAGGGAAATATGAACGGGCAAATGAGTATACGCATCAATAATCAGTGGCGCGTATGTTTCAAATGGAACAAGGGCGATGCAAATGATGTTATTATTATAGATTATCATTAAAGGTATATTATGAAATTACTTGAAAACCCGCATCCGGGCGAAATCCTTAAAGAAGAATTTCTTACCGGGATTGGCATAAGCCAGAACGCGCTTGCTGATGCCGTAGGTGTACCACGTAACCGTATTCATTCCATTGTTAAAGGATTAAGGGATATAACCGCAGATACTGATTTACGCTTAACCAGATTCTTTAGCTTGTCAGAAGGATACTTCCTGCGCCTGCAAAATGCCTTTGACACCTTAGAGGCAAAACGCAAAATTGCCGAACAAATAGCAAAAATCAAGCCTTATAAGAGCACACAACATACCATAGAAAGCCATTCATGACGTATAAACTCTCTACACTCAAAAACGGCCTGCGCGTCGCGACCGAAACACTTCCCGGTATGGAATCGGTAACAGTCGCCGTGAGTGTCGCTGTCGGCGCACGTTTTGAAGGCAAGCGTGAGGGGGGGCTTTCGCACATGCTCGAACATATGGCGTTCAAGGGTACAAAACGCCGCAACGCACGTGATATTGCCGAAGAAATGGACATGATCGGCGGTGGCATGAATGCCTATACCTCCATGGAAAATACCGTATATCACACGCGGGTTCTTAAAAATGATGTGCCTGTTGCTGTTGATATACTTGCTGATATTTTACAATACTCGCAATTCGATAAGGGTGAGCTTGCCCGTGAGAGGGATGTTATTTTACAGGAAATCGCCATGCATCACGATACGCCCGACGATCTGGTGTTTGATCACTTCAGCGAAACGGCCTACCCCGATCAACCCATTGGCCGCTCTATACTTGGAACACCGGAACAGGTAAAAGGGTACACCAGCAATGACCTGAAAAAATATATCGGCAAGCACTACCACACTGGCAATATGGTGGTGACAGCGGCGGGTAATATCAAGCATGATGCATTATTGAAGCTGGTTGAAGATCAGTTCAGCGATATCCCCACCATCTCGGCCAAGGCAGCGCCCAAAGCACAATATAAGGGTGGTGACAGGCGTACCAAACGCACATTGGAACAATTACACCTGATGCTGGGATTCGAAGGCATTTCTTTCCGTGATAAGGATTATTACGTATGGCAGGTTTTTGCCACTATGCTGGGCGGCGGGATGTCTTCACGCCTGTTCCAGGAAGTGCGCGAGAAACGAGGGTTGGCTTATACTGTGCAGGCATTCCTCTCCGCCTATTCCGATAGCGGGATTCTGGGTATCTATGCCGCCACCAGCGAAGATAAAACGAACGAAATGATCCCGGTTATCTGTGATGAAGTGATAAAAATGCAGAATGGCATCAGCATACAGGAATTGCAACGCGCTAAAAACCAGATTAAATCCGGTTTACTCATGTCACGCGAGAGCAGTTCGGTGATCGCGGAATGGATTGGAAGGCACCTGCTCTGCCACGGGCGTTATAAATCCGCTGTTGAAGTGACCCGATTAATCGATGCTGTGACTAAAGAGGATATCATCCGCGTCAGCCAGTCCCTGCTCAAACGCAAAAACATCACCGTCACTACCCTCGGCCCGCAAAGAAAATTACCGGGTTATGAGAAGATTCAGGGCTGGTTTGGCTGACTTCCCACCGCATTGAATGAATAAGTGGGATTATGCACTCAACTTCAGGTTTCCACGAGTTTTCCAACTTGCCACTTTTTTATTGCTTTAAATTCCGCCTTTAATGGTCGTTTTTCTCTTGACATACTTAAATAATATAAAGAGAGTGTAAAGATGACGTCGTCAATGTTTTTTCTACTTATGGAGGAATGCATATGAGGATACCCGGATCGGAAGTCACTCGTCTCGCGCTCGTTGGTGCCCTGCTGAACGGATCGGCGCAGCGCCGGAGAATATTAAAAAAATTCCGCAACAAGCACCGCGCCGTTGCCCCGGAAATCGGGCTCGACGTCAACATGTTGATTTCCGTTTGCGCAGGACTTGAAAAACGTGAGTCACGTTATCGTATTTTCTTTACCGCCGCGATAATATTATTTTTCCTGTTATCAGGATTCGAGTCAGTGTTCGGCGGCGTTATCTTTGTCATTACCTTATTGACGTATCTTTATAAAAGCGCTCAGGAACAGTTTTCCATTGCTCCGAATTTTTCACAGAATGCGTATACTCCGGATTCCATTAGCCAGCAATATCCTTTCCCGGAGAATCTTCAAAGACAGGATGCCTCTGTCGAATCCGTCAACGTGGTTACTTACACAGGCTATAATCCGTTCTACGCGCTGGGTGACGTAACGGAACGCATTTCTTTTTCCGTAGACTTGCAAAAGACACCGCATGAAAAAACAGCAACCTCTTTTAATGCAGGTGAACTTTACAGGGCGATTGACAAAGCTGTATTAGCCGACAGCAAGCATAATATAAAAATCCGAGATTATCTCTTTGTGCATGGCAAGGATGTAAAGAAGATAGAAGGATTTCTTCCGGACCGGTTTAGCCGCCCGGTTTTCAAATTGCCGGAAACTGAAATGGCAAAATGGATGGGAGGAAAGGATGTGCGGGCAAGGTATTACAAATGCGTTGCCGTCCAAGATTGGGGAAACGAACTTATCGTGTCCTACCTTATGAGATTTACAATTGAAAATGAACAGTTACTGGTGGAGATAACCTCCAATATATTGACACCTGTGAAAGAAGAATACCGGAGGCTGGATAATCGGTCAAACATGAAGTTCTTTGGAAAGATTTTCTGGGCAATACTTGTATTGATGATTGCCCCTTTCGCTACTGTAAAGAGCGCCATGACTGCCTTTAGTATACTTGTCGGCAAGCTTCGGGAAGTATGTGGCTTTGGACATGACCGAATCACAAGAAAACGAATTGAACGTACCCCCAATTACGATTACGGCGCGGAAATGCCGATCCGGCAGGAAATGGCGGGACATACTTACAGACATTATTTCCAGAGCATGGACGGGGGGCTTTATGAAAAGGCATTGAGGCAGCGCCTCATGGAAACCATCATCTCCTTCCTCGAATATAAAGGTGTAGATGTGTCAGCACTTCGTGAAAGCCAATCGACCATTATTAATTCCGGGATTATGGTGTATGGCGGTGACGTGACTGCGCAGAGCTTGTCCGTTGGGAAAAATTCACGATCCAGCGTTGCTAATGTGGTTAAAAATGCTGCCAACCGCGCTATGGGAGCAAAAAAAGAAGCTGCCTGAAACAAAAACCATAGCAGAGGAAAAGTACGATGCCCGAAAACTATTCAAATAATCGTGGTGGCATATACGCCCATAATGTGAACGCCAAGGTAATCGCTGTTGGTGATAATGCCAGTGCCACAGGAACCATCTATAACATCTCGGATAATAAACACATATTGCAATCGCTTGCCGAATTAAAGCAGGAATTGCAGGCGCGGGTCAGCGACGAAGGAAAGCGCCGGATAGTGGAAAAGGACGTGAAGGCGCTGGAAGAAATGGTGAATTCCAATACCATCGACAACGCGAAGGCCAAAAGCATGCTTGAGACAATTGCAGATAAAGTCAAACTGGTTACCTCCGTGATCTCCGATGTCACCAGCCTGACCGCAACAATCCAGAAAATCGCAGCAGCAATCGGCGTATATTGACCTCTCCCTAAAATATCACTGCGCTGTCCAGCCACCATCTATGGTGATAATCTCACCGGTCATCGCATCACCGTTTTCACCGCACAGGAAAGCGATAAACGCACCAATGCTCTCAGGTTTTACAAACTGCTTGTTAGGTTGTTTTTCGCCCAAAAGGTTGGCGGTCGCTTTTTCAACGCTGATGCCGCCTTCTTTTGCCTTATCTTCAATCTGTTTCTGAACCAATGGCGTATGTACCCAGCCAGGGCAGATAGCGTTACAGGTGATCCCCGCTTCCGCCGCTTCAAGCGCAACCACTTTTGTCATACCGACAATGCCGTGTTTTGCAGAAACATACGCCACTTTATGCTCTGAACCCACCAATCCATGCACAGACGCAATATTGATAATACGACCAAATTTATTTTTACGCATCCCCGGCAACGCAGCCTTGATCGCATGAAATGCCGCAGATAAGTTGATAGCAATAATGGAGTCCCATTTATCTTCAGGAAACTCTTCAACAGATGACGTAAACTGAATTCCCGCATTATTAACCAGAATATCAACACTGCCAAGCTTTGCAGCGGTATCCGCAACCATCTGGCGTATATCCGCAGGTTTGCTCATATCCGCAGCAGAATAAGCGGTTTTTATGCCGTAGGTTTTTGGTAATTCTGTCACCAGCGCATCAATGGCAGCCTTATCCCCCATGCCGTTCAGCATAATATTGCAGCCCTGCCCAGCCAGAACATGGGCAATCGCAAGCCCTATACCGCTTGTTGAACCCGTTACGATTCCATTTTTTCCCTTAAGCGCCATAAAGCATTCTCCCATGTTATTGTGCTGGCCGATTTATACATTATAAAATTGGAGAGGGCAAAGTCATTTATATTATATGTTATTAGCTTGCGATTCCTTGCTTTTTCGGGTACGATGTCACGTATGAAATATGATTTGCGCGATATATGTGCCCGGTATTTTGTTGCCGCAGTTACAGGAGCGGCAATGTCGTTTTTTTCGCCCTCTGTCAGTGCCTCCGTCATAGATGATAAAACCCTGATTGAGGGTGCAAAATTATGCACCAGTTATTTGCCGCGCCACGAACGGGAATATGGCATTCCGGTGCACTTACTGGCCGCTATAGCTTCGACAGAATCGGGACGTTATAATAAACAGATTGGATTAAGCCTTCCCTGGCCATGGACCATCAATGTTGAAGGCAAGGGATATTTCTTTGACACCAAAGAACAGGCCATTGCCGTGGTAAAAGGATTGCAGGAGCACGGACACCAGAGCATTGACGTCGGATGCATGCAGGTGAACCTTCACCATCACCCAGGCGCCTTTGCCAATCTCGATCAGGCGTTCGATCCAGGTTATAATATTGCTTATGCAGCGCAATTCCTGAAGCATAATTTTGATGATGAAAAATCATGGCGTAAAGCTACAGCTGACTATCATTCCCGCAGCCCGATGTTTGGTGAGCAATATGCACGGCTGGTATTTAATTCATGGAGCCATATCATCAACAAAGTTGCTGACGCCCGCGCAGGCCGCGTTACTCTGAAGAGCGAAGTCGCCAGCACGCAACGTACCAATTCACCGGCGGATCCCCTCAATGATTTCAAGAAACCACACCGCCATTCCTATTATGCGTTACATATGCATAGTATTTCCATATCCCACGATACAACGAGTGAAAACGGGGTATTAGTCATTCGCCCGGAGCATAGTGGCGATCCCATAAAAGCGCATGCAAAGCCGAATGATGAATTCGTCTCACATAATGTAAAACTGGCCGTGGCTGCCGCACAAGACAAGACGGATGTGGGAGTCAACAAGGGCGCCAAAGTAGTCAAATTAGACGATGGCAAAGAATCCGTGGTTAAAGGACAGTTCGACCCAAGCGTGCATATAGTACGCGTCAACGATAAATTCACAGCAGAAAAAAATAAGCCTAACAGCGTGTTCGTTTTTGATAATTAGGGTTTATAAGGGTACTGTGCACATTCGTGCGTAAATGTACGCTAAGGAAATTTCTTACTTAAATTTCTGCATTATATTTTTCTCTAAGCATTACCTTTGTTTCTTCGGTCGGAGAGCCATACCCCGATGCTACGAGGCTACCATAATCCGTTACTCTAAATGGTCTATCCTCGGCAAGAATACGGTTCAGGATCTTTTCCTTGATATTGTCTACCAGCAAGAAATAATAGGCAGATAGCCCATTATTGAACTGATAGCTGAAACCAAATAATTTTCCCTGTGGGCGTATAGCTCTTTTTTTCATTTTAGGTCTCCCGTGCCTTACCTTTGTCCATAGATTCCGTCGGTATTACTTTAGGTTTCCCCTGTCCAGGCAAGTCAGTTGGAGGTTGTTTTTCAGGCATTGAGAACCGTTTCAGTCGCTCTGGCTGAGGCATCTGCTCAATTTCTGCAATTGCTCTGGAGTAGACCTGTTCCACGAGGTCATCCTTTATCGAATCATACTTTTCCTCAAGGTGGGCGAATAAACCGTAAATATCATCATAATGTCTATTGCCCTGTGCTTTATTGAGCATAAGAATAGTGTCACTCTCGTTAATGGTAATAGACTCTGCAACAGCCTCAAACGCTCTTGTAACGTATCTCTCTGCATACCCTCTGATTGCTTCAGGAGATGGGTTTCCTGAAGCGTCCAGCAGTTTTAATCCCTTGTCATTTCTTGGGCTATGTTTGCTCGAAAAATCGAAAAGGAAAAATCGAAGTTGCTGGTTTCTCTCATCAAACAGTCCCGGTTCATTTCGGTTGTGTAACGGTGTTTGTTCAGTGTCCTTTATGATGAGATTACATGAGTCTCCACCAAAGCTTAGACCATGCGTTATAAGTTTTACAGAATCATCCAGTAAGCCATTCATTACCAATTTTAGCCTATCAACACTATCGAGATTTTCGGGAGTGCCAAAAAGCATAGAGGTGCCCGTAGATGAGCGTTTATTCTTAACATCCCTTATTTGTGCTCCATTTTCAGCCATCTCTCTAAATCTTCCGGTAACAATAACCGGCAACTCGCCACCACCTATGTTGAGATTCTCAATGGTTATATCCTGTGCTTCAAAACCAAGTTGACGTAATTTATTAGATACATCCCTTTCTTCTCTTATCATTCTCTCCCAGTTAGCAGCGTAACTGTTTGCCTGTTCTAAGTTTTGGATTCTACCAGCATCCAAATTTGGTAATATTGCTACTCTGCCGTCGCCCAAA
>Ga0206897_1055_pt1 | contig 30686 bp, 30 predicted proteins | sample Alteio_BWOrgHeat_49_FD_152972 | JGI IMG/M metagenome (GOLD analysis project Ga0206897, IMG submission 152972) | Enriched cells from forest soil in Barre Woods Harvard Forest LTER site, Petersham, Massachusetts, United States -... | ecosystem: Environmental > Terrestrial > Soil > Temperate forest >... | reverse complement strand
GCAAATCTTGTTGCAGCAGAAGGACACCCACCAGAGGTCATGGCACAATCATTTTCAAATCAATTATTGTCCATGATATACATTGCAAAGAACCACAAAAAGATTGGAAAGAATGTGATAACTGTTCCACAAGAAATTGATATCCAGATTGCAATTGATGCACTAGAAGCAATGGAAGTACACATGGACAAGCCAACTACATCTCAGATAAAATACGGCCAAAGTTGGGCATAGCTTAAATCACACACAAACTTTATTCTGATAATGAAAAAGGCAATCATCACAAGTGCACTGCCATACGCAAACGGAGAGATACACCTTGGCCATGTTGCCTCGACTTATTTGCCTGCTGATATTACAACAAGATTTCTAAAACAAAATGGTACTGAAGCGTATTACTTTTGTGCATCTGATGATTTTGGCACGCCAATTTTGATACAATCTGAAAAAGAGAACAAGACTCCTGAAGAATACGTCAAGGTGTGGAACAAGCGGGACCATGAAGATTTTACAGCCTTTGGAATAGGATTTGATTTTTTTTATCGTACAAGCTCACCTGAGAATGTAGAGTTTGTGCAACAAGTCTTTAAAAAATTGCAGACAAATGGCCACATTTACGAAAAGGAGATAATCCAGTTTTACTGTAACATTGATAAAAAATTCCTGCCTGACAGATACGTACTTGGAAGGTGTCCATATTGCAAGGCTGAAGACCAATACTCTGATCTGTGTGAAAAGTGTGGCAGGGTGCCTGAAGAGATTGAGGATCCAAAATGTTCGATATGCAAAAACCCTCCTACAAAAGAAAAGACAAGACATTATTTTTTCAAGCTGACAAACTTTGTCAACGAATTAAACCAGTGGCTGGATTCTGACTCTCATCTGCAAAGAGATGTCAAAAAATACGTTCAAAACTGGATAAAAGAGGGCCTGGTTGACTGGGATATCACACGAGATATGAACTGGGGTGTCCCAATTCCACTTGACTCTGCAAAGGGGCAGGTCTTTTACGGATGGTTTGACAATCACTTGGCATACATTTCAACTGCATTAAAATTTCTAAATGACAAGGGACTTGATGGTAAAGATTTCTGGAACTCAGCAGACATTTACCACTTCATTGGAAAAGATATCGTATACCACCACTACCTGTTCTTGCCTGCAATGAGAATTGGTATTGGAAACGAGTTCAAGCTCCCTGATTATATTCCCACTAGAGGCCACTTGATGTTGCAATCTAAAAAAATATCAAAGAGTAGAAATTGGTACATTGGCCTCAAGGACTTTCTTGGAATTTATCCTGCAGACTATCTCAGATTTTATCTTGCATTGATAACTCCTTACAGCCAAGATGATCTTAATTTTGACTGGGAAGAATTTGCATCAAGAATAAATTCTGAATTGATTGGCAACATTGGAAATTTTGTAAACCGAGCACTTGGGTTTACACAAAAAAGCATGGAAGGCGTTGTGCCAAATACAACCGAGTTTGATGCAAGTGATACTGAAGCACAAGAAAAGATCAAGAATTTTTCAGGTGAGCTGATACAGTTGATGCAAGACAACAGTCTTGACAAGGCATTAAAAAAAATAATCGAATTTTCTGCACACTTTAATCAATACTTTCAGAAAAAGGAACCATGGAAGGGTGGGCCTGGCTCGAACAACTGTGTGTATATTTCAGTGAATGCTGTGCGTAGTCTTGCAATATCGCTTTACTCATTTTTGCCAGAATCTTCGCAGAGAATATGGGAACAGATTGGCATGAGTGGCTCTGTGTCTGAGCAAACCTGGGATTCAATGTCTGAAATTAAGATACCTCAAGGCCACAAGATTGGTGCCGCATCGCCTTTGTTTAAAAAAATTGAATCTGCTGACATTGAACTTCACAAGGCAAGACTTGGCAAGTAATGAATCTGCAATGGATTTCAAGAGATGGCAAGCTCTTACTTGGGGCACGAATTGTTAGAACCTTCTCATATGGATTTCTTAGTGTAATTCTTGCAATCTATCTAAAACTGATTGGGTTTGGCGATATTGCAATTGGGCTTGTCCTTACTGCCACACTTGTAAACAGTGTATTTTTTAATTTACTTTCTAGTGCATATGCTGATAAGATAGGTCGAAGAAATATTCTAGTCCTGTATGCAGTCTTGATGATTGCATCATCTGTAATATTTTTTGTAACCAACAATTATGTCGCACTTGTCATTGCAGCCCTTGTTGGAACAATAAACGTGACAGGATCCGAGGTTGGAGCATTTTTATCCCTAGAGCAGGCCCTCTTGCCGCAGACTGTAAAAGATATCAAAAAAAGAAACTCGATATTTGCAATCTATAATACAGTTGGGACCTTTGCCATGTCTGCAGGAGTCTTGTTGTCTGGACTACCGGCTATACTGCAAAACCATGGGTTTGATGAGATTGGTGCAATAAAATCACTGTTTTTAATTTATGCCGCATGTGCAGTTATAGTCCTTGCAATTTATCTGGTACTGTCTAAAAATATCGAAATAAAAGATAACGCACCAAAATCCGGATTGTCAATAAAAAACATCTCTCCAAAATCGAGAGGAATAATTGCAAAAATGTCCGCACTTTTTGCAGTAGATTCGTTTGGGGGAGGATTTGTGATACAAAGCATTGTTTCATTTTGGTTTTACACAAAATTTGGTGCAGATCTGTCTTCGCTGTCTTACATCTTTGCAATCGCGGGAGTGCTCACTGCCATATCCTACATGGCCTCTACCAAGATTGCCTCAAAGATAGGGCTTGTAAATACAATGGTCTTTACCCATATTCCATCAAATGTTTTGCTGATATTTCTCGCATTTGCTCCAACCTTTTCAATTGCCATCTCGCTATTTTTTGCAAGGATGAGCTTGTCTCAAATGGATGTGCCAACTAGGCAGTCCTATTTAATGGGCGTAGTGGGTGAAAATGAGAGAATTCCTGCTGCAGTTTTTACAAATACTTCAAGAAACATATCCCAGGCAATTAGCCCGTCACTTTCAGGGATTATCATATCGACACTTTCGCTTTCTGCACCTTTTGTAGTTGGAGGAATATTGAAGATTGTCTATGATGTGGGAATATTTTTCAGCTTTAGAAAGATAAAACCGCCTGAAGAATTATGATTTTTCAAGAAATGCAAGAATTCCTGTATAGTCTATATTTCCAAAACCTTTCTTGATTGCCTTTTTGTAGATTTTGTTTGCAAGCCTGGACATTGGCATGTTTGCCCCAAACTCTTTTGCAGTATGGTCTATCTCATCAAGATCCTTTTGCATCATTTTAAGAAAGAAACTTGGCTCAAAATCTCCTCTTACCATCTTGGGTCCCTTATTTACACTCATTCCTGTCTTAAAGTAAGTAGAATTTAGGACATCAAGAAATGTAATTGGATCTAGTCCTGATTTTTTTGCAAGTATGATTCCCTCTGATATTGAAAGGGCAAGAATTGCTATCTGGGAATTCATTGCAAGCTTCATTGCATGTCCTGAACCGTTTTTACCAAGATGAAATGTTTTCTCTCCAATTGCGTCAAAGACTGGCTTGCACTTTTGGTATGTCTCCTTTTTGCCACCTACCATTACTATCATCTGGCCCTTTTCTGCCAAGCTTGGGCCTCCCATTACTGGAGTGTCAATCATTGAAATTTTCTTGTCTGCAAATTTCTTGGCAATTTTTGCAGATGATATTGGACTGATTGTACTCATGTCGGCAACTATCAGTCCCTTGTGTCTTCCATGAACTAGACCATTTTTACCAAATGCCATTTTTTCTATAACTGGAGCATCTTTTACTATGGTAATTATGATATCACACTTTTCTGCAAGCATCTTGGGAGAATCTTCTACCTGGATTCCTAATTTTTTCAGAGATTCTGCTTTTTTTCTTGTCCTATTGTATACGTGCACCCTGAACCCTGATGAGGCCAAGCGCTTTGCAATTGCACTTCCAAGGAGGCCCGTGCCTATTATTCCAACAATCAACACTTGGGTAATTCTCTTATGGTATTTTTTTCTATTGGCGTGTTATGCTACAAGTGACTTGAATCTTGGATCATTGTGGAGCAGGTCAAAATCCTTGTCCATTGAAGCCTTTTTTGCATATTGTCCATCAAGCAGTATTGCTTTTTCAAGCAATGTCACAGACTGGTCAATGTCTTTTTGTAAAGACTTGGTGCAAGCCTTATGGTATAGAGCATTTGCATTGTCTGGGGTGTCTGATAAAATTTTATCATAACACGTGATTGCCTGGTCGTATCTTCCAAGATAGTGAAGGGCAAGACCCTTGTTGAGAAGACATGTCACATGTTCTGGATTGTCTTTTAAAATTTTATCATAGCACATAATTGCCTGGTCGTATTTTCCAATCTTTCCTAGGGCATTACCCATGTTTGCAAGTGCGTTGACATGACTTGGTTCAACCTCTAAAACCTTGTCAAAATAAAATATGGCGTCACGGGGATTGCCACGCTTTGCATGAGATAATCCGATATTGTACAAGTATTCTATATTTGCATCCTCGTCATCTGATGAGAAATTGATAAATCCACTCAACTGTTAGCTATTGAAAAATCTTTTAGATAAACTCTATTTTTACGTGCTTGAAAAAACGCAAGTGATATCTTTGTGTTGTAATTTGATATTGTGTGGAAAAAATCAGGGCATGCCCAATATGTCCAGGCTGCGGTTCAAAAAAGTTTGACAGGGTACCCTCTGAAGAAACAATTGTCAAATGTACTGTCTGTGGAAAAGAGATTACCCTCTGAGTCTGTTTTGTAGTATTATTGTATAATGACTGCTCTTTGGTATCGTTTTTTGGACTAGTTGTAAGTTTTTATTTCCTTGATTTCCAGTGTCACTGATGGCTAAAAGTTGGAAAGATGCAGATGTTAATTTAGATCTAATCAAGAATCAGACAATAGCAGTACTTGGCTATGGCATACAGGGCCATGCACAGGCAAATAATCTCAAGGATTCCGGTCTTAACGTTATAGTTGGCTTGCAAGAGTCAGGTGTTAGCTGGAAAAAGGCACAGCAAGATGGTCATCAAGTGATGACAATTCCAGATGCTTGCAAAAAAGCAGACATTATTCACGTATTAATCCCAGACATGGTCCAGGCCAAAGTCTACAAGGAATTGATAGGACCAAACTTGACTGCCGGAAAGGCACTCTCATTTTCACATGCAGCTGCAATCCATTGGGGCTGGATACAAGCTCCAAAAGATGTTGATGTAATCATGATTGCACCAAAGGGCCCAGGCTCAAAGGTGCGTGAAACATACCAACAAGGATTTGGAACTCCATCAATTGTTGCAGTGTACCAGGACTATACCAAGAAAGCTTGGGAGCGAACACTTGGAATTGCAAAGGGACTTGGAAGTACACGAGCCGGTGTAATTGAAACTACATTCAAAGAAGAAGTTGAGACTGATTGGTTCGGAGAGCAAGTAGACTTGTGCGGAGGTTCTGCATCCATGGTGATGAATGCATTTGAGACTTTGGTTGAAGCAGGATACCAACCAGAGATTGCATACTTTGAGGTTTTGCATGAATTGAAACTAATCGTTGACATGATACAGAGATATGGAATTGCAGGAATGTATCGTAGAGTAAGTGAGACTGCAAGATATGGTGGACTGACAAGAGGCCCAATGGTTATGGATAAAGAAGTAAAAGAAAAGATGAAAAAAGCATTAAAGATGATCCAGGATGGGACATTCAACCAAGAATGGATTTCAGATTATCAAAAGAACGGCAAGAATTCATTTGATAGATTCATGCAAGAGATAGATGCACATCAGATAGAAAAAGTCGGAAAAGACATGCGAAAGATGATGTGGCCAAACTCTACTGAATAAAATTACTTTTTCGTCTTTGAAAGATTTGCCTGGATAAAATCAATTATTGATGAAAGTGGAGTTCCCGGTCCAAAGTTTCCTAACACTCCTGATTTTTCAAGATCTGGCTTGTCATCTTCTGGTATGACTCCACCTCCTATTACTAGAACGTCGTTGATTCCCTTGGCCTTGATTGCATTTGCAACTCTTGGAAATAGTGTAAGGTGTGCGCCATTTAGAAGACTGAGTGCTACTACGTCGATATCCTCGTCTTCTACTATCTGGGCTATTCTTTCAGGTGTTGCAAACAATCCTGAATAGATGACTTCCATTCCTGCATCTCGAAATGCTCTGCACAAGACTAGAGCTCCCCTATCATGGCCGTCAAGACCTAGTTTTGAAACCAAGATCCTTATCCTCTTTGCTTGAGCCTTCTGAGACATGTGTTTTCAAGTAAATTTTCTGTTTTAAAAGCTTTATTTGAAATCGGTCAAACCAGGGTTTTGGTCCAACAAGAAGATTTATTGTGGATTCTTTGTGTGACCTCTCTATGGATATTGTAGCCGAACTCAAAAAAGGGAACAGAAGGGCTATTGCACGTGCCATTTCTATTGTTGAAAATAACGAAAAAGATGCCAAACTCATCATAAAAAAGATCTTTAAAAATTCTGGTAAAGCCATGAAGATTGGAATAACAGGACCTGCTGGGGCAGGAAAAAGCACTCTAATCAACAGGACAAGCCTTGAGCTCAACAAGCTAGGTTACAAGACTGCAGTTTTAGCCATTGACCCGACCAGCCACATCACAGGTGGTGCTATACTTGGCGACAGGGTGAGGATGACAGAATCTACAGATTCTGGTACGTATATTCGAAGCATGGCATCAAGGGGTTCAACAGGTGCCATATCGACATCGCTTAGAAATAGCATTAGGATTTTAGAGTATGCCGGGTTTGATCCGATAATAATTGAAAGTGTGGGTGCAGGCCAGACAGAAGTTGACATAGAAAAAGTTGTAGACTTGACAGTTGTTGTCTTTAATCCTCATACTGGAGATAGTATCCAGACAATAAAGGCAGGCCTGACTGAGATTGGAGATGTGTATCTGATAAACAAGAGTGACTTGCCTGGGGCAAACCAGCTTTTTGACTCTGTACGTGATTTTATTGGCATGTCAGACAAGAACCCAGTTGTCATGTTGGTGTCTGCAAAATCAAACAAGGGTGTAACTGATTTTGCAAAAAAACTCGAAGATCTTATGAAATTGCGACAAAAGAGTAAGGCCAAAGAAGAGGCATCGCGATTAGATTCTGAGCTGCGAGATATTGTTTTAAATAATGTTAAAAACAAAGTTACAACGATGCTTGATTCCAGCAAGTCATATGCAACATATCTTAAAAAAGTCCAGTCAAAAAAAATCGATCCATTTGAAGCTGCAGATAAAATATCAAAGGGGCTAGTGTAATAATGGTAAAATCCGTCAAGACTGATTCTAATATTTCTGTAAAACGTTTCTATGATTCCAAAGTAAAGCCAAAAAGCAAGACAGAGGAGCCAGGAAAATATCCTTACACTAGGGGAATACATCCTGGAATGTATCGAGACAGACTCTGGACCATGAGACAGTATACTGGTTTTGGTACTGCCGAGCAGACAAATAATCGATTCAAGTATCTGCTTGAGAGGGGCCAGACAGGTCTTTCAATGGCATTTGACTTGCCAACACAAATTGGCTATGATGCAGATGATTCTCATGCAGAAGGCGAAGTGGGTAAAGTCGGTGTTTCCATTACTTCATTAAAAGACATGATGAAATGCTTTGGCGGAATTCCGCTTGACAAAGTTAGTACATCTATGACAATCAATTCTACTGCATCTACACTGCTTGCACTATACATTGCAACTGGAGAAAAACAAGGAGTGGACAGCAAGCAATTGCGAGGCACTACACAAAATGATATCCTAAAAGAATACATTGCAAGAAACACGTACATCTATCCACCGCGTCCCTCTATGAGACTAATTGGTGACATGATTGAATATTGCTCAAAAAAAGTTCCTCAATGGTATCCAATATCGATATCAGGATATCACATGAGAGAAGCAGGATGCAACGCAGTACAAGAAGTTGCATTTACACTTGCAAATGCAATAGAATACATTGAGACCTGTGTTGACAGGGGATTGAAAATTGACAGCTTTGCACCAAGGTTATCATTCTTTTTCTGCTGCACTAGTGAATTCTTGGAAGAGATTGCAAAATTCCGCGCTGCCAGAAGAATTTACGCCAAGATACTAAAAGACAGATTCCATGCAAAAGACAAAAGATCAATCCAGCTAAAGTTCCACGTACAGACAAGTGGTGAATCCCTTACTGCGCAACAACCTGACAATAACATTGTGCGTGTTGCGGTACAATCAATGGCCGCAGTTCTTGGAGGGTGCCAGTCACTTCATACCAATTCAAAAGATGAGGCACTTGCCTTGCCAACAGAAGCTGCAGTAAAGATTGCCTTGAGGACACAACAGATTGTGGGACATGAAAGCGGAATCACAAAAACAGTTGACCCTCTTGCTGGCTCGTATTATTTGGAAAATCTAACTGATACCATAGAAGCAGAGGCAAACAAGTATCTGAAGAAAATTGACAGAATGGGAGGCTCACTTGTTGGAATTGAGCGAGGATTTTTCCAGTCTGAAATAAGACAAAATGCATATCGCCTAAAGAAGGAAATTGACGGAGGGGACAGAGTCATAGTTGGTGTCAACAAGTTCACTGATACTACAAAAGAAAAACCAGACATTATGAAAATTGATGGCAGCATCCAGACACAACAAATGGCGCATCTAAAAGAACTTCGTAGCACACGTGATAATACAAAGGCAGAACATGCACTAGAAAAAATGAAGAGTGCTGCAGACAAGAATGAAAACCTCATGCCGTTTATCCTTGATGCCGTAAACAATTACGCTACGCTCGGAGAGATAAGCAATACATTCCGTGAGGTCTTTGGAATTTACCAGCCAAAGGAGACATTCTAAGATGCGACTAGACCATGTTGCAATTGCAGTAAATAATCTAGATGATGCAGTAAAACAGTACAAGGAAGCCCTAGGAGTTGATGAAGTAGAGTTTGAAACTGTGGAATCAGAAGGAGTTAGAGTTGCAATACTTCACCTAAATAATTCGAGGATCGAACTAATGGAGGCTACAAAAGAGACCAGCCCAATCAAAAAATTCTTGTCAACAAAGGGAGAGGGTCTGCATCATATCGCACTTGAAACAGAAGGCATTGAAAAAGAAGTTGACAGGATGAAAGTGTGCGGAATAAAGTTTCTTGGGGAGATAAGGCCTGGCTCACGTGGAACCAAAATAATATTCATGCACCCAAAATCATTGCATGGTGTACTTGCAGAGCTATGCTCTCATCCAAAATCCTAGTCGACAAGCTTTAGGGTATCTGACGCAGTAATTATTCCAACAATTTTACTCTGTTTTGACACTAGGACACATTTTGAGTATCGTATCAAAGATACGAGTGTCTTGACTGGAGTGTTATAGTCTACAATTGGTGGCCTTGCATCCATTATCTCTGATATCTTGATTCTTTTTCGTTCAGTCTCGTCGCTATCTAGAATGTGTTTTACAATGCCGTCCTCTGTTATGACACCTACCACTTCGGTACCGTCAAAGATTGGCATCTGACTGATTGACAGCTCTTGCATCTTTTTTATTGCATCCTGCAGTGAATCATGGGCCTTGAGCTTGGCAATCTCTTTACTGCAAATATCTCCTGCCTTTGGTGATGATTGGCTTTCTAAGGACCATAATACTTCGAATATTTTTCTTGCAGTAGAATAGCTTGGCTGGCATCTTCCAGACTCGATTTGATTTATCATCGAAGTGCTGACTCCTGTTAGTGATGCAAGTTTTTGCTGGGTGAGGCCTATCTTCACTCTTCCCTGTTTTATTGATTCTAGCCTTGGAAGCATTATGCGAAATAAAGACCTGATTCAATATTTCAAGCCTTCCTAATGTCTTTGGTATGGTGTGATGAAAAATTAGGTAAGGGCTACTTCAAGCCCGCTTTTCGCCCAAATTTTGCTATCACAAAGATAACCATGGCGATTATGAGAAAATCAATCACGACACCGATGAAGTCTCCTATTCCAAAATTCATTCCATTTCCTACTGGTATTGTGACAATTGCTTTTCGCCAGTCTCCGCCTGCTATGAATGCGCTAGGAATTGGCATGATGAGATCTTGTACTAGGGCTGTTACTACTCTGCCAATCACGGTTCCCATTATGAAACCGATGGCAAGACCCAACACTCCTGCTTTTCCAATGAACTCTTTGAATTCTGCAATGACTCCTTTTGGTTCTGGTGCTGGAGGTGCTACTTTGGGTGTAATTGCTTCTCTTATCTTCTTTAGCTCTTCGAGTATGTCATTTTCTACGGTCATGCAGTTGAAAATTGTCTATGGGTTATATCATTCATGCAAAAATAAAACATCTATTATTTTTTGACAAAGGCCAATGCAAATTCTTCTATTGCTTTTTCCCAGTTCTTTGCTTTTACTATGCCACTTGCAACAAGTATGCCGCTTGCACCAAGTTCTAGTGCACGTGATACATCTCCACCTGAAACAATTCCTGCACCGCATAATAGTTGGGTAGAGTTGTTTGCTTTTTTTACCGCCTTGACTGATTCTGTTATTATCTCTGGTTTTTCTTTGGACACTGCCTTTCCACTACCAATTAGCTCCGGTGGCTCTATTGCAATATAATCAGGGTTGAGTTGTGCATACATCCATGCTTCGCTTACATCTTGTACACAAACAACTGATATCATTTGTAATTCTCTGAGCCTTATCACCAAATCTTCGATTTCGTTTGATGGTATCCTGTGTTCGCTATGATTTATGAGAGTCCCTGCTATTCTGGATTTTTTTACAATCTCTGGAATGACAAAGCCTGTTGTACTGCCTGCCTTTGCAGTATCAAGATGTTGAGCAAATACGTCTGAGGATGACCTGGTTACTTCTGACAGTAAATGCTGGGGAGGGCAAACTACGATTTTCACTTTGTGCTTTTTTGCAATCTTTGCAGCACTCTTTGCCAAACGTGCAGACTTTGTACCAGCTATTTCATCATAATTTTTTAAATTGATGATAAACAAATTGCTTTCAGAAAAATCTTGCACTTGCCCATATATCAAGAGATCTTAGAAAATTCTTATACTGATTGCAAATTGAATAATTTATGCCGCTTTCAGAACACTCACTTGTTTTGCTTAATCAAATAGCATCCATTGACTGCAAAGGAACCCTTGACAGCGAACAGGATGAAATGATAAAAGATACGTTTAAGAAAATTCTCTCAAGCGGGAATATTTACAAAATTGATGAAATAGAAAAATGGCTGGAAACCATTAGTACAAATCCTGTTGTTACTGAAAGAATCCTAAATGTGGCACACTATCAAAAAGCAAAACATGATGCAAAAAATCCACTAAAAATGGCTCATGATGATGATAGTTGTGGTTGCGGTGGAGATTGTTAACTACTTTTTGATTCCAAGTGTTCTGTTCTTTAGTCTGAGGTAAACGTTATGACATTTACGACATCTTGTTGCACTGATTGGGTTTTTTGCACCGCATGAAAAACAGACTTTAAAGTGAAGTCTAGCCTTCTGGGCAATTGATTTTTTCAGTGGATCTGTGATTGGCATTTTCTATTTCTCCAATTTCCTGCTATTTGATTCTACCTTTTCCAAGCTTTCCTGCCAAGAGCATGGGTACTTCGGCCGGTCTTTTGGCAACTGGTACGTTTGCTTTGGCATACATGGATACCTTTGATTCTGCAGATCCATAATTTCCGTAAACTATTGCACCTGCATGACCCATTCTCTTTTCTTTTGGAGCTGCTCTTCCTGCAATGTATGCTACTACTGGCTTGTCAAATTTAGTATCAATGATATGTTGTGCAAGCATCTCTTCGGCATCTCCTCCAATTTCACCTACGACTACAATGCCGTCAATGTTTGCTCCGTTTCTTATCGTATCAAATGCTTGGATTAGTGGTGTACCGTTGATTGGATCTCCTCCAATTCCAAAGCATATGCTCTGGCCAAAGTTTGCAACTGATAGATTATGTGATACTTCGTACATCAAAGTTCCACTTCTTGAGATTACTGCAATTCTTCCTTCCTTGAATGGCGATGCTGGCATGATTCCAATCTTGATTATTCCTGGAATTATGATTCCTGGGGTGTTTGGACCGACCACAATTGCATCTTTTTTCTTTGCCAATTCAACTATTGTCAAAGCATCTTTTACTGGAACATGTTCTGGTATGGCAATTAGTAATTTTATTCCAGATTCTAGGGCCTCTACTGCTGCAGAAAGAAAGAACTTTGCTGGTACAAATATTATTGAAATCTTGGCACCTGTTGCATTTACTGCCTCACTCATTGTCTCATAGATTGGGACTCCTTCATGCTCTTGTCCTCCCTTTCCAGGTGTTACCCCAGCTACAACATTTGTGCCATATGCTAACATTTGTTGTGTATGAAATGAACCAAACTTGCCAGTAATTCCTTGAACTATGACAGGTTTCTTTTTGTAGTCCTTGTCGCCCTCTTTGCCAATTAATAATTCGAAAAGATCAACCATTTTTATTCATCTCAATTACTGCTGCATTTATTGCTTCTTCAATGGTATCGAACATCTTTGTTCTTGAACCTTTGAGCATTTCTTTTGACTTGTCAGCTTCTGCACCTGACATTCTTGCAAATACTGGAAGATCAATTATTTTATCATCATATGCTTTGAGAAATGCTGTTGCAACTGTTGTGGTCTTGACAATTCCACCATAAAGATTTACAAGTATTCCTTTTACTTTTTTCATTTTGCTAATCAAAGTGAGTGCCTCGTACACTGTCTCAGTGGTTGCACCGCCGCCTACGTCCAAAAAGCATGCTGGCTTGCCGCCATTGTCTGACAACATGTCAAGAGTAGACATGACAAGGCCTGCACCGTTTCCTACTACTGCAATGTTTCCATCAAGTTCGACAAGTGAAAATCCGCTTTTCTCTGCACGCTCTTCAAGCTCAGAAACCTCTTGGAATTTGCGCAATTCGTCATGTCTGAACATTGCATTGTCATCTATGATGACTTTGCCATCAAGTGCGACAACTGAATCATCGCCCAACACTGCAAGTGGATTAATTTCTGCAAGTTCAGCTTCTTTTTCTACTGTAATCCTTGCTAACTTTTGTAAAATATCAATAAACTGAGTTAATGGTTTGTCCTTTAGTCCCATCTGCTTTCCTACTTCTTCTGCAGTCTTTGCATCAACGTTGCCAAGTCCTACCTCATGTATTATTTGGTTCTTGACAGATTCTATCTCAACTCCGCCTTCTCCTGATGCAATTATTGTATAGCATCTTTTACCTCTGTTCAAAAACAACGAAAGGTAGAGTTCTTTTTTTATGTCTGCCATTTTTTCAAGTAAGATTGCCTTGGTCTTTTCTCCCTTGACGACTTTTTGCATTATATCCGGATACTTTAGCTCAAACTCGTCAGCGTTTTGGCATTTCTGGATTGCACCTGCCTTTCCTCTTCCTCCTACTGCCATCTGAGCTTTGATTACAAATGGAAATCCTAGTACAGCTGCATCTTTTCTGCCTTGTTCGATATCAGTGGATGTCAATCCTTTTGGGATTGGAATTCCATATTCTGCAAACAAAGACTTTGCTTGATACTCTAGTAGACGCATTGTGATTTTTCATTTTTATGGTCTTTATAATCTGTTTGATGTCTTGTCATCACTCAAATTGTGAATCCCAAATGTTGTTGGGATCTAAAACAAAGTTTGATGCTGTTCATGAGTGAAATTTGGTTTTGCTCACAAGTTTTGAAATGGTTTTCTTTGTGTGTATGGGGGATTGTAGCATGTGTTGGTTTTTTGCATAATGCAGTTATACCAGTACTGCTGATTTCACCTAAGGTTTCATGATGTTTTACATTATGATACGAAAAGTGTTTTGGGGTCGGTACCGAGTGTCAAATGACACCCTCTTGCCTGGTCCGGCCCTCAAAACTATGATATTTTTCATGATGGTATTTTTAAGCCTCATTATCACAAAATTCTGGTTTTATGATATAGTGTATACATGAATACTAGCTAAATTGTTCCTCAAGGGTGTCGACACACTGGAGAAACAGATCCTTGCTTTTTCGCATAAGCCAGTTTGGAAACTCGTCTAGTGAAAAGACAAATTGCTGCTGAAAACTTGGCACTACTCCTCCACCTGATGTGATGACCTGTACTATGATGTATCCCTCTGTGATGGTACAAACTGTCTCTTGGTATGCCTCTTCCTCCTCTTCTAGTGTATTTCTGTACAATACAAGCGGGGTCTTGGTCTTTGTAACATGAGAAGATGCCTTTTTTAGTAAAACGGCAAAGTGCGAAATGAGCCAACCGTCTAGGGTTATCTGCTTTGGCATGGGATATTGTGTATTTTTTTATTATTTAATGCAATGGATGAAGCGCTACTCAACTGAGATTCGAATCTTTTGACCATCCAGATCCTCATATTTGTAGTTTTTGGCCTTGTCTTCGAACTCTATTTTTTTCACTCTCACTAGATATGCAAGGTCTGCTTGTTTTTCTTTTGCCATCTCAAGTGACTCTTCATCAAGGCCCAAAATGTATGCGGCCTCTAAAATATCAGTGGGAGTGTATCCTCTTTCTTTTCGTAATACTTGCAATCTTCTTGCAATGTCTCTTATCAGCCCCCTTGCTAGCATTTCACGATTTCTGGTTGTGCTGATAAATACAATTAGAGAGTCACGGTTTGACATTGCAAACCCATCTTTTTCAGAGTAGCCAACTATGAAATCCTCTTTTGACAATTCAATCTTGTTGTCTCCCAGATCAAATGTGTGTGCTCCATTTTTCAAAAGATTGTTTACAATCACACTTGGGTCTGTCTGTGAAAACTTGTCTAACAGTCTTCCCATGTCTTGTTTTGCCTTGGGTCCTATTTTTTTTCTTTCAAGTTCTACCTTGGGAATTATTGGAATTTCTTTCTGTAAAAGATCTGATACCAGTTCTAGTCCTTCTGATTTTTCTAGTTCAATGATGTTGTATTTTTCTACATTGAGCTGTGACAACAATAACTCTGAAAGCGATTCTATCTTTGCTTTTTGGCCCGGCTCTACACAAATTATTGCATTATCAAGAGGCCATCTTCTCTTGAGTTTGCCCTTCATTCTTGCAGCTGCTGACACTGATACTGTCTCTTTCATCAAGTCAAATGCCTCCTCGACTTTGTCATTTGTAAGTGACGCCTGTGATACTGGAAAGTCCTCAAGAAGTATGTTCTTTTTTCCTGCAAACATGGAGCCATACAGATACTGGGTTGTAAATGGGCAAACTGGATGAAGAAGTATGTCTAGGATTTGCAGTATCTCAGCAAGTGTTGCGTATATTGCAAACCTTCTCTCTTTTTGAGAGTCGTCTTCTGCCCAAAGTTCTTCACGCGTAATTGGGATGTATACTTGGCTTACTGAATTTATCAGGTAGTCATCTATTGCTCTTGCTGCTTCGTGGAATCTACACTTGTCTTGTGACTCTGTAACTGAAGAAATTAATTTTTGTAGTTTTGACAAAACCCAAATCTCTGCTTCTTTTAAGAGGTTTTTCTCTTTTGCCCATTGTATGTTGTGTGTTTTATCATACTTGTCATATTCACTATTTTGCTTAAAGTACAGATGAAGGTGATACAGCGTACTTAGTATCTGGTATGGTCTTGATACAAGTTCGTCTGTGCTAAAATTAATTGGCTCAATCGGACTTGATTTCCACATAAAGTATAATCTTATCAAATCAACAGAATATTTTCCAAGTAATTCACTTGCATCCATTACGTTTCCTTTGCTCTTGCTCATCTTGTTTCCATTTTTGTCAAGTACATGACCCTGGAACAAAAATGACTTGAATGGTGCAATTGGTGCGTTATTGAAAATTACATTTTCTATCAATAGTGTGTATGCCCATCCTCTTGTCTGGTCTATTCCCTCTGTTAGGAAAAGTGCTGGGATGAGTTCCTTGTATTCTGGATCGGAGAGCGATGCATATGGCGCGGCACCGCTGTTGTGCCATGTATCCAAAACAAATTGTTCTCTTTCCATTTTATTTCCACATTTTTCACATTTGATGGAAACGTTATCTATCCATGGTCTGTGTAACTCAAAGTTTGGTCCATCTGGAAGCTCAGAAGCTGATTTTACTATCTCATCTCTTGAGAAGAACCATTTGCTATGGCTACAGTTTTTGCATTTCCACATGGGCAAAGGACAACCCCAGATACGTTCCCTTGAGATGCACCAAGGGTGTTTGTCCTTGATTATCTCCAAAAACCTGTTTCTTGGAGGCTCAAAAAAGTACTCGACACTTTCTGCCGCCTTTACTGCCTTGTCTCCTAATCTATCAAGAAAATAGAAAAACCCTCTTCTTGCAAGCCAGAGAAGCTTGTGCTGTGATCTCCAGCACAATGGATATTGGTGTTTTATCTTGCCGATTCTGACCAGCGCGCCTTTTTCCTTGAGTGAACTTATTATTTTTTCATCAGAATCTCTTACAAATAATCCTGCATATACCCCGGCCTCTGTTGTAAATTTGGCTTCATCATTTATTGGATTAAAAATCGGTATTGATCTTTTTGACGCAATTTCAAAATCTTCTTCTCCGTTTGCAGGAGATAGATGTACAAGACCACTGCCAGTTTGAATGTCTACAAAATTTTCTGCAACTGCGATGTGGAACTTGGGGTTTTTTGCAAATTCTTCCAGTCCCGGAATTTCATTTAACAGTGGATGGATGTATTTTTTTCCTTCAAGTGATGATCCTTTGATGGTCTTGGTTACTGTATAATCTTCAATCTTTGCTTCCTTCATGAATTCCTCTAATCTTTTTTCTCCAACAATCCATGTTTGATCTCCAACTTTTACGTGAACATAATTCTCATCTGGGTTTAGGCCTACCATTGTATCAGTAACTAGTGTAAATGGCATTGTGGTCCAAACAATCAGGTAAAGATCTTCGTCATGTAACTTGACTTTATAGTATAATGATGGGTCTACTACCGTATCATATCCTTGGTTTACCTCTGCATGGCTCAACGATGTCTGGCAGCTTGGACAATATGCTACTACCTTGTATGATTCAGATAAAATTCCGATTTCCTGGGCCTTTTTCAGATATTGCCATTCACGTTCAATGTATTCGTCTTTGTAAGTCCAGTATGCCTTTTGTTGGTTAAATGACATGCCAAGAAGTTTGTCAATCTCGACCCATTTTTCATTAAATCTATAAACAATTTTTTTGCACTCGGCAACTATTTTTTCAATTCCTACTGATTCAATGACCTGAGACTTGCCTCCTGAGATTCCTAGTTCTTTTTCTGCCTGTAATTCTACAGGAAGTCCCTGGGTATCCCAACCTGCATTAAAAGTCACCTTGTATCCTCGTAAAGTCATGTATCTGTACCACAAATCCTTCATTATTCTTCCACGAAGGTGCCCTGCATGTGGAGTTCCGTTCATGGTGGGCGGTCCTTCTATGAATGCAATTTTTTTTGTCTTGTTTTGTGATTCAAAAATTAATTTTTCTAGATCAAGTCCTGATAGCTGATTTTTTACTTCGTCCTCTATCTTTTTTGGATCAAAATCTGTTGATAACTGCATTCAAGGATGACATGAACTACATCATATTATAAAGGTACAATATTTGTTAAAAAATATAAAAATAAAAATGATTTAGCTGTATCTTGGCATCTATTGAGACGTGCTGGAAAATGTTGCTGGCATATATCCAATCTTGACTGCATTGAGTACTACTACTTGTGATGATGATAGGTTTCTATCCCATGATCTTACTATCAAGTGAGTTGTGTCCATTGGTTTCTGTGCAACTATCTTGAAGCTAACGTACATGAAGTTTGTATCATAGGTAGCTTTTGCAGTTACGCTCTTGAATACGCCATTTGGATCTGCTGTAGATACGCCATTTGTTTTATCCCATTCTATCCTTGTATTGCTCTGGTATGATTGTGGATCGGTTCCCTTTAGGTTCATGAAAATTATCACATGTTGGATAGTTTGTGGACCGTCGTGATGGTATATCTTCAGAGTGATATCTGAAATACTATTCACGTAGAGTGTCTGGGTTGAAATTTTCTGTGAAAACTTTGAGATGTCAAATGCTTTTCCGTTGATTTTAAGACCATCTGAATATTTCACGAGTTTTCCTCCTCCAAATTCAGGACCATACGATACACCATGTCCATTAATTGCATACGCTGGTGTGCTTGACACCAATATTGTTGCAACTAGGGCAAACAAGGTTGTAGCGATTAACGCTTTGACTGTTGTAGTCATATTGTGATAAACCAAGTAGGTATGCTATATAGATATGTGTGTCTTATGGATATGAAAGCTAACTTTCTATAACCTATGAAGTTACGCTAATTTTAGAATCTACCTTGATGTGGATTCTCTCGCCATTATGTACGTGGTCATTGTAAATCATCTTGGTCTTGATTCCTTTTTTATTGAGATATCCTTCAAGCAGTAACGCCCATGGAATAGAGTGGCCACTGTTAACCTTGGATTCTATCACAAAGTGATTTGCATTGGGCTCGTAACGAAGATGACCAGAGCATGTTATGTCAAGTGTAGAATCTACAAGCGATATTATTTCATCAAGTGTTTTTGATTCAAGATCAATGCCGTTTTTGTTCAAAAAATTCAAAATATCAACTGCTTTGTTCTTTGAGTTTATCATGGAATTCAAAACATAGCCTAATCCGTTTTGGGTTATTATCTGAATTGCCTTTAATGCTTCTTGTGCATCGCCTTTTGTCATGTCACCCAAATTGCTAATCTTGATTCCATTTTTCCATATCTGATCAAATGACTTGACTTGATTTGTTCCAAGCACGTCATTTGAGTGAAATATTGCGCCTTTGCCATTGTTGCTGTTTATCATGAGGATTTCAGAATCATCGAAAATGAAAATATTTTGTGCAATATCTGATGTCTTAATCTTGATTCCTGCTGGAAGCCCGTGGAATGTTTCAGAACCTACAAGACTTGGTGGAATGACCAATTTGATGTCAATATCTTTTCGTAATGCATGGAGAAGTACATCTTTGCACTGGGATAGCAAGTTGAGCCCCCATGAATCAATGACTACATGTATTGATGTCTTGGATCCTTCTACCATGGTTTGTAGTTGTTTGAATACATAATTTGCAGCCAAGTGGAAATACCTCTGCTCTTCTGAGCCTCTGGCTTTTTTGCTGTCTTCGCTTAATTGTTTTAATTTTGTAATAAGACTGTTCATTGCATTTACTCTGTTAATCTGTTCTTGGATAATTTCGTCAAAAGCATCTTCTGGCGCAATTGCGGTACACATGATTGGCTTGCTTTTTGATATTATTGCAATCTTTTTTCTTTCAAGTTTTAGTAGAGTTGGATAAACCTTGGTTCTTGGCAGGTTCGAATAGTATGCAAGCTCACCTGCAGAAATTGTACCCTTTGTAATCAAAGTAACATAGGCCTGGGCTTCGTACTTGCTCAACCCAAACTCTTCCAGGCTGACGGCTAAGTCTTGACCTTTGACCATGAGTGGGATTGACAAGTTGGAAGGTAAACTGAATAGCTAAATTCATTGAACAAAGATTCGAAAAAATACTAAGCTGTATCTTCTGCTCATGTTACCATGGTGACACAACTTGGTGTAACAAGGACCGTATAAGTACAAAGTCAGGTCTCTTGTTGGAATGATAAATCAATCAAAATGGGTAATTGAAAATGAAAGTAAAGGCCATCTTGTACGAGCAAGTACAATCAAGCCACGAATTGACTATGCAACAGAGATTGTAGATAGCCTACTTGATATTCTTGTACAGCATCGACACGATGTAAATCAAAATAATCTGAGTCTGTACAAACAACTAGATAACAACTGCCACTCACTTGCCACACTTGAAAAACAAGTAAAATATGAACTTGAACTTGCTTATACTATCGAATCATTACGACAGGTAAGACGAAGCCTTGACTGTGTAGTAGGTCTTGGAAATGTTCCTATCGTCTTGTCTCCTACCATATCTGTTGTCAGAACAATTAGGTCTAAACTCTTGGCCCTTATGCCTGCAATGGACTTTCAGCTAGGTGAGTTGTCTCTATTACTGGGTGGAATAATAATAGATGCGGCTCATCTGGGTAGCACCACTCTTGACTTTGCCAAGGCAAATGAAACCTCAAGCAGATTATTGGATGAAGCTAAATTAATCGCTGACTCTAAAATATGCAAGCAGTTCCCTAATCTAGATTTCTGGTAAGGCCTAGCATGCTTAATTTCACAAAGAGTGATGGTCAATCTGACTTGACTGGACATCTTGATAAAATAAAGACACTCTCCTCTAAGATTGAACTCAAAATATCACAAAAAGACAAGGATGCAAATGATGCCTTTATTGAGACTCTGTCTGTTGAGGAACTAAAAGACATCAGGCAAGTAATGCACGCTGCTGAATATTTACTCACAAAATATCAAGATAAACGAGACATCAAGTACTTTTTACAGGAATTTGTCGAAATCATACTAAATGCAGCAAATTCTGTTAATGGCATGAAAGATGAACTTGAGGATTTGACCATATCTGCAGAGTTTGCATTACGCCAAATCCAGACATTGCACGACGATGTAATTGGAGACCTTGCATTCCAAAAAGAATCTCAAGGTAAAATTGATGATTTCAAGATTCCATCTCTTTTAGATACACTTGTTCCCGTTGTAGCGCCCGTGAAAATAGTGCCTGCACAGACTGAAATTCCAAAATCTGATGTAGGTTCAATTAATTTAACAAATTCTACTAGACGAGTTAACACCGGTGATTACCTTGGAAGAACTGCAGTCGAGATATAGTTGATGATATCATGAGTCTAGCCCCACAAGAATTAGAAAATAGCGCAAGTAAATTTGCGGCAGAAGCAATAAAACTTGATTCCCAAGGTGCACGAGGAATGGCAATTGCAAACTATCAAAGAGCAATCGAATCACTTGTTAAACTAATCCAACTTTATCCTGAAAACAAACTAAACAGAGTATACCAAGAGAGAACTGCAGCATATCAGAACCGCATCAAAGCATTACAGATGAACAATGTAGAGCTAGAGCCAGCAGTAGATCCAAAGGCAACTCCTGAAGAACAAAAACAATCACTTACCAAAAATGAACTAGATTCACTCATCATGAAGGAAAAACCAAATGTAACATGGGAAGAAGTTATCGGTCTAGATGATGCAAAGAATGCTTTACGAGAATCAATTGTATATCCTGCAAAACGACCAGACCTGTTTCCACTTGGATGGCCAAGAGGAATCTTACTTTATGGTCCTCCTGGATGTGGTAAGACAGTCATTGCAGCAGCTACTGCAAATGAAATTGATGGCTATTTCATCAACGTAGATGCAGCATCAATGATGAGCAAGTGGCTAGGTGAAGCTGAGAAAAATGTTTCAAAGTTATTCCAGATGGCAAGAGGCTTGGCGGAAAAAGAAGGATTACCAGTTATCTTATTTATCGATGAAGTAGATTCACTTCTTGGTAACCGTAACAGTGAGATTGGTGGAGAGATTCGTGTCAAAAACCAATTCTTGACTGAAATGGACGGAATCAACGGAAAAGGAAAAGACCTCAAACTATACGTCATCGGTGCAACAAACAAGCCATGGAGTCTTGACTGGCCATTTCTTCGAAGATTTACAAAGAGAGTCTATGTATCCCTTCCATCACTTGAAGCAAGAGAATCACTGTTCAATCTCTATACTACACCATTGCACAAAGATGACAAAGTAAAGGCAATGGAGCTTGCAAAACTTGCAGATGGGTATAGTGCATCTGATGTCAAAGACATTTGCCAGTCTGCACAATTAATGGTTGTAAATGACTTGTTCCATTCTCCAAACTTTGGAGAAGAAGTATTGGGAGAGCCAAAATCACAGCCACGTGTACTTACAACGGCAGACTTTAAGGAAATTATATCCAGAAGAAAGCCAAGTGTAAGCATGGAAATGATTAGAGCATACTACAAGTGGACTGAACAGTTCAAGGCACTCTAGATTTTATTTTTAAATATTTTCTGATTCGATATTTTGAGTTTTTGGAAATTCTCAAACTTAGATCGGCATAAAATTTAAATTCCTATTGAAATCCACATGCAGAGGGTTTCAAGGATACCGACAATTAAAGCCAAACATGCAAACAAGTTTGGTATGTTGATTTTAGAGGACGGCACTATTTTTGAAGGGATGGGTTTTGGATATTCCACTATATCTTTTGGTGAAGCAGTCTTCAATACTGGGATGACTGGCTATGTAGAGGCGCTCACGGACCCCTCTTACAGCGGACAAATTCTGACACTTACGTATCCACTTGTTGGAAACTATGGCGTACCTGATCCGATGGCAAAAGACACTGATGGCATACGCAAGAATTTCGAGTCTGAGATGATACAGGCACGTGGCCTTGTAGTGCATGAATTATCCATGACTGCAAGCCACTGGAACATGGCCATGACACTTGATGAATGGCTGTATAATGAAAAAATCCCTGGAATTTCAGGAATTGATACAAGGGAGCTTACAATAAAACTTCGAACAGGTGGAGTGATGATGGCAGCACTTGTGGTCTCTGATACTATAATTGACGTACAAGAAATCAAAAAGAAACTAGCGTTTGCTAAAAAGTATAATGATGAGGAATTTATGAATACAGTATCAGTAAAAGAACCACAAACATTTGGCATGGGTCCTGAATCAATTGTAGTCATTGATACTGGAGTGAAAAATTCTATACTGCGAAATGTTCGCAGCCTTGGCTACCAGGTAATCAAGGTACCATGGAACTATTCACTTGAGAAAATTTTATCATACCATCCAAAGGGGATCATATTTTCAAATGGACCAGGTGACCCGATAAAATGTGTGCAAACAATGAAGACTGCAAAAGATGTGATTGAAAAAAATATTCCAACATTAGGGATTTGTCTTGGAGCACAAATTCTTGGACTAGCAGGTGGTGCAAATACTTACAAGCTAAAATATGGTCATCGAGGACAAAACAAATCTTGCATTGACCTTGACAACAACCAAGTCTATGTGACGAGCCAGAACCATGGATACTGCATCGATCCCGAGTCGCTAAAAAATACTGACTTCAAATTATGGTTTACAAATACTGATGATAACACTGTAGAGGGAATAAAACACAAGCAAAAGAAAATAATTGCTGTACAATTTCATCCAGAAGCATCACCTGGACCTTTTGATTGCATGTTTATTTTTGAAGAGCTCAAGAAACTCATAGGGGAGGACAATGCCAAAAGATGAGTCGTTAAAGAAGATTCTAGTTCTTGGCAGTGGGGCAATAAAAATCGGAGAAGCAGGCGAAAGTCACTAAGTGACCGTCAATTCGACTACTCCGGTAGCCAGTGCCTCAAGGCCATCCAGGAAGAAGGAATCAAGAGTGTTCTTGTAAATCCAAACATTGCAACAATACAGACTGATACAAGATTTGCAGACAAGGTATACTCTATTCCAGTAAATCCACAATATGTAGAATCTATCATAGAAGCAGAAAGACCAGATGGTCTAATGCTTGGCTTTGGAGGCCAAACAGCGCTCAACTGTGGAGTAAAACTAGACGAGCTTGGAATCCTGAAAAAATACGGTATCAAGGTACTTGGCACTCAGGTAACAGGAATCAGGGCTACTGAAGACAGACAGCTCTTCAAGGATTCCATGATTGCATGTAATGTACCTGTTCTCAAAAGTAGTACTGTCTACAATTTCGAGGAGGCAAAAAAAGTTGCAAAAGATATTGGTTATCCTGTAATCGCACGTGTTGCGTATACTCTTGGAGGAAAAGGTGGAGGAGTTGCACACAATGAAATTGAACTCCATGAAATTGTAACAAGGGGTCTTAATGCAAGTCTTGTTGGACAGGTCTTGATTGAAGAATACATTGGACACTGGAAACAAATTGAATATGAAGTAATGGCAGACTATACTGGGAATAATGTAATAATTTGTAACATGGAAAATGTCCTTTCCATGCGAGTACACACTGGAGATAACATTGTAGTTGCACCATCTCAGACACTTGACAATTATGAATATCAGATGTTGCGCTCTGCGGCATTGCGTGCTGCAAAACATGTTGGAATTGTTGGAGAGTGTAATGTACAATTTGCACTAGACCCGTATTCAGACAAGTATGTTGCAATTGAAATGAACCCCAGACTTTCTCGCTCATCTGCTCTTGCAAGCAAGGCAACTGGATATCCTATTGCATACATGGCTGCAAAAATTGTAATGGGTCACACCTTGCCAGATCTTGTAAACCGTATCACAAAAACTACTACTGCATGCTTTGAGCCATCCCTTGATTATATCGTATGCAAGCATCCTAGATGGGACTTTAGCAAGTTTGAGCTTGCAAATCGTAACCTGGGTCCTACCATGAAATCTGTAGGTGAAGTCATGGGTGTTGGCAGGTGCTTTGAAGAGTCGTTGCAAAAAGCAATACGCATGCTTGAGATTGGAAATGACGGACTTGTTGCAAACCGAAATTCTGACAAAAAATACGACATTGAAGAGATTGAAAATAAACTACAAAAATCTGATGACTTGGTCTTGTACTATGTGGCAGAAGCGTTACGACAGGGAATGTCAGTCGAGCAAATTTACAAACTTTCTGCCATAGACCCATGGTTTATAGAAAAAATTGATAACATTGTAAAAACTGAAAAAAAACTCAAGGAATCAACACTTGACAACAAGTTGCTACGTGAAGCAAAAGAACTTGGATTCTCTGACAAACAGATTGGAAGACTAGTTGGAAAAGACGATCTTGATATTCGAAAAATAAGAAAAGATGCAGGAATCATACCTGTGGTAAAACGAATTGACACCCTTGCAGCAGAGTGGCCTGCAAAGACCAACTATCTGTATCTTACATATGGTGGAAAAGTTAATGACTTTGAGGTAACGTCTGATTCTCAAAAAATTGCAGTACTTGGTGCAGGGCCATACAGAATTGGTAGCAGTGTAGAATTTGATTGGGGAACCGTAAACATGGTCTGGGGACTAAAAGAAAATGGGGTAAAAGAGGTCTCTGTAATCAACTGCAACCCTGAGACAGTATCAACTGATTATGATATCTGTGATAGATTGTACTTCGAAGAGCTCACACTAGAACGAGTACTTGATGTAGCAGATTTTGAAAAACTAGATGGTGTTGTAACTGCTGTGGGTGGACAGACTGCAAACAACCTGACTCCCAAGCTTGCACAAAATGGAATAAAAATAATTGGAACATCCTTTGAAGACATTGACAGGGCGGAAAACCGTTCCACCTTTAGCAAAGTGCTCGACGATCTAAATATCAGACAACCTCCATGGCAGGCATTCTCAAGTCTTGTTGATGCCAAAAAATTTGCAACCAAGGTGGGATATCCAGTTCTTGTCAGACCTTCGTATGTCCTCAGTGGTGCTGCAATGAAAGTTGTATGGTCTGAATCACAACTCAAAAAATATCTTGCCGAGGCCACAAACGTATCACCTGACTATCCTGTTGTCATAACAAAATTCATGCTAAATTCGCTAGAGGCTGAAGTCGATGGTGTAGGAGATGGGGAAAATGTGGTCATTGGTGCAGTCATTGAACACATTGAAGGAGCCGGAGTCCACTCTGGTGACTCCATGATGTGCATTCCGCCATGGACTCTGAACAACAAGGTGATAGATACCATACTTGATTATGCAAAAAAAGTAGCAATTGCGTTTAAGATAAAAGGTCCCTTTAATTTGCAATTTTTGATAAACCAGGATCAGGTCTATGTCATAGAGCTTAACATCAGGGCGTCTCGCTCCATGCCGTTTGTATCAAAATTTGTACGGATGAATCTTATCAACTTGGCAGCACGCGCAGTACTTGGAAAACCACTTCCGTTGGTTGCAAAAGATAGGTGGCGCAAGATACCTCATTATGGAATCAAAGTTCCGCAGTTTTCCTTTATGCAGCTTGATGGTGCCGATATCATTCTTGGAGTTGAGATGCAGTCTACAGGAGAAGCCGCGTGCTTTGGTGAGAGTTTCTATGATGCACTTGCAAAGGGACTTACGTCTGTAGGATACTCTCTTCCAAAAGAGGGCTCTGTACTAATTAGTGCAGGAGGATCTGAGAACAAGGAAAAACTACTCCAGACTGCACTCTTGCTCAAAGGCCTTGGATACAAGCTACTTGCAACTGAGCACACTGCCGAATTTTTGTCAGACAAAAGAATAGGTGATGTTGATGTGGTCTATAAGATAAGTGAGCCACAAAGAAAGCCAAACATTGCCGACTTGCTGTATGAAAGAAAGATTGACTTTATCATAAACGTGCCAAGTACCTCCACACTTGAAAAATATGTTGGCATGCTCTATGATGAATATCAGATAAGAAGAAAGGCAGTAGAGCTTGGAATCCCTGTATTGATAACTACAGAGCTTGCCGACTCTTTTGCAAAGACACTAGAGTGGCTAAAACATAACGAGACCACCAAGAAACCGCTAGAATCCTACGAAAACGTGGGCTGATTTTTTAATCTTAAATTATGTTTTTGAGTATTGACTCGTCTCCTATTATGGAGCCGTCAAGTGTGACAATCTTTGCAGAATGGTTTTCCTTGATTCTTTCAAGTATGGGAGAGATTGATTTTTTGTGATAGCGCTTGTGTGTGGCATAAAAATACTTGTTAAAAGATGGCATTACGATTATCTCAAGATCTCCCTTGCTTGATGGGAAAATATTTCTCTTCTCTGTCTTGATTGACACCCACAGTCGTTGTCCATCAAGAACTGAACCCTCTTGAAAATATACTGGATGAAGATGGCCCATCACTATTTTATTTACTTGGGAAAAATTCTCTGATGGCATAACATGGCCATGTGTCAGTAAAGTATCTCCTATGACTAGGCCTGATGGGCCTGTCATGGTGATGTATTCTGGAACAAGATGGGACAGGTTTCCATCATGATTTCCTGGAATCACTATGGTATTGATCTTTTTTCCAATCTCAAAAAACATTGGCACCATCTGCCACTCTATCTTTGAGATTGAATCTATGCCTGACTTGATATCACCAAGGAGTACCAAGTTGTCAGGTTTTTCAGATTTTATCAATGTGTCCAGGGCAAGATGAATTTCTTCAATTATACTCTCTGGACTGACGTTGATATCATTTGAGATCATGCCAATCTCAAATCCAATATGCAAATCGGTAACAACAAGAAATCTTTGGGTATCCTCTAAAACCAATGCTGGTTGTGAAGGAACGATTCTAGTTTTTACCATCAAAGATATACCTGTCTTTTTTCAATTAAATTCTTGTGAAAAAAGAGACTGGAAATGTAGAGTCTATTGTATCATCAAACGGAGTGAAATTGCACTTGTTTGAGCCAAGCAACAGAAAAGTCTGGACTGTAGTAGGAAAAGACAATGAACATTGGCTTGACCTGGATTTGGGGTATTGCTCATGTGCGGATTATTACTATAACGCAATGGAAAAGGGAAGGCAGTGCTATCACCTGCAAGCAGTCCAATCTGCGATTGGCCAAGGCAAAGTTGAAACCGTCAAATTTCAAGACTCTGAGTTTGAAAGTTTCATTTCGGCTCTTGTACATGATATCATATGATAAAGAAAAATATCTTGAATGATGATGGAAGAATTTTAGTGAATGATAATACTTGTTGCTGTAGTGAATCATGTTTAATAATAAATTATTTTTTAATCCTCCATATTCTGATAACCAAATCTGTCATGTTGTAGAGTTCTTTAATGTTGAATATGCCATAATCCTCAGCAAGTATGGACACAACTGTTCTTCCAAATACCTCGTCATCTGGATCCGTGATTGCACCATTCGGATTTTTTGATAGCTCTATTATGTGCTCTAACTTTTGAAATGTCTTTGCCCTAAACGAGTCAGTCAGGCCTACTCGGTCTTTGCCTTCAAGACGTATTATTCCTAGCAAAACACCAGTATCTATAGCAAGACAGATATCGCATGTGCAAGCATCTGAGTGACTTGTCTCTGTCATACTCTTTACCTAGTGAAGATACTGGGGTTACAGCGATTTGAAGATTCATTTTTAATCCTATTTGAAGATGCTTTCTAGCTGCTTGAATGCCTCCAAGTATTTTTTTCCAGTACTTGTAGTCTTGAAAATAAAGTGTTTAGAGTAGGGCTTTTGTATACTTTCGATAAGATTACGCCTTTGAAGAAATTCTATATACTGCTCCACCTGTTTTGAATTGAGATTACATTTGTACATTATGTGGGTCTTCAAGTGAGCCTTTTCACACGTCTCTAAAATATTTCCGATTATCTCAATCCATCCACGTGTCCCCCAACCGATTATACTTTGTTGTGCGACATCTCCATTATAATACAATTATCTACCATAGTACCGTACTTTTGGAATAATTTATTGATGTCGTATATTGCCTATCTAAGATTATTATGTACTTGATGACATTCCCGGCAACCAGAACTCATTTACTATGTTTGAAACTCCTCAAATTGAATAAGAAATTTGAGAATACGAGTCAAAAAAATAATCTGTGATTTACTTTAGAGGTATTATGAAAAGGTCTTCTTTTGAGACTCCTTTCCAGAGCCCAATCATGCCTTCTGCCTTGACTGCCTCCACCTTTGTTATCTTTTGGATCTTTATTTGATCCGGTGTTGGTGGCATCCAAAGCATTGCCATGTAATCACCTACGTTTCCTACAGCGTCAGGCTTGGCAGACATTATCTTTTCTTTTGCAAAACCGTTTGCAACAAGCGCATCTGTTGCACTTGTCTCTAAATCTCTTCTACCATGTGTGAAGAGATAAACTGATTTTGTTGCATCTACTTGGTTCAATAAAATATGTTGAGGTGGTGCTTTAATGAGTATTTCTAAAACCAATCTTTGGAATATATACCTCATAATTGAAGCCGAAAGCGTTGGTCAACGTCTTGATTGTAGGCTCTGGTGGACGTGAGCATGCACTAGGTTGGAAACTTGCACAAAGCGCTAAAGTCGATAAAATTTATTTTGCTCCTGGAAATGGTGGAACCCAAAACAATGTAGATATTTCCTCAGATGATATTGAAGGTCTTGCAAAATTTGCAAAAGAGAATAATTGTCTAACAGTTGTGGGTCCCGAAGTTCCTCTCTCAAATGGTATAGTGGATGAATTTACAAAAAAAGGCCTCAGGATTTTTGGTCCTACAAAGGATGCTGCACAACTAGAATCAAGCAAGATTTGGTCAAAAAATTTCATGAAAAGAAACGGAATCTTGACTGCAAGGTTTGAAGTCTTTGACGATCCAAAAAAGGCAATTGAATTTGCAAAGTCAGTTGATTATCCTCTGGTGGTCAAAGCAGATGGGCTTGCTGCTGGAAAGGGGGTGATTGTCTGCAATGACTCCTCTGAGGTAATTGACGCAATTGAAAAAATGCTAGTCAAGAAAAACTTTGGAGATGCTGGCTCTAAAATTATTCTAGAAGAAAGAATAGATGGAGTAGAGGCATCTTTTATCGCACTCTCAGATGGAAACACTGCATACCCAATGGCCACAAGCCAAGATCATAAAAGAATCTATGACAATGACAAGGGTCCAAACACTGGAGGCATGGGAACTTATTCTCCAACTCATGTGATTGATGATTTGACTGCAAATGAAATTCAAAAAAATGTTATTGAAAAAACAATTTCATCTATGAAAAAAGAAGGTATTGTTTTCAAGGGATTCTTGTATGCTGGAATAATGCTAAAAGATGGCAAGCCATATGTCTTGGAGTTTAATGCAAGAATGGGAGATCCAGAGTGTCAGCCAATAATGATGCGCATGGACTCTGACTTACTTGAATATCTCCAGGCAAGCATTGACGGAACTCTTTCTTCATTGCCTGCAATATCTTGGAAAAAATCCAGTGCTGTATGTGTGGTACTTGCATCAAAAGGATATCCAGAGTCATATCCAAAAGATGAGGAAATTGTAGGCCTTGATGATTTGACTCCAAATTCAGAGATCTTTCATTCTGGAACAAGAAAAGAAAATGGCAAAATTTTGACAAGCGGTGGAAGGGTACTTGGAGTAACTGCAGTTGGGGAGACACTGGAGGTGGCAATTGCAAATGCCTATTTGCGAGTGGGAAAAATCAACTGGCCTTCTAAATATTGTAGAACAGATATTGGCAAAAAAGGCATAATTTGGGGTAAATGAAAAGGCAAAGCCCGCTTTATGAGTAAAAACTGAATCTAACTAGATTACTACTTGCGTTATGATTTACTGGAAATAGTCTATATGCATATTAATCTCACAAAATATGGATGAATATCCCACGTAGAATTAATAATCAATGGTATTGAAACATCCACCAAATTACTTACATCTTTGCCTAGGTAAATTGTCACATTGTTCTCTAGTTTTACTTGAGGATTTTTAAATTGACAATTATTTTTTGGATCATATTGTACTGGATCAAAGGTTACACTTTTTACTAATAATTGTGAATTATGTGGAAGAACTGCACTTATAGTAATATGACCTATAAGATGTGCATTGCTATAATTAAGTTGCTCAAGAACTAATGGAGTACCGCCTAGAATAGAAATATGTGCTGGAAAGTTTTCTATGAGAAATGTTGTGACTT
>Ga0206897_1054_pt1 | contig 30839 bp, 23 predicted proteins | sample Alteio_BWOrgHeat_49_FD_152972 | JGI IMG/M metagenome (GOLD analysis project Ga0206897, IMG submission 152972) | Enriched cells from forest soil in Barre Woods Harvard Forest LTER site, Petersham, Massachusetts, United States -... | ecosystem: Environmental > Terrestrial > Soil > Temperate forest >... | reverse complement strand
AGTAAATAAGAAGAACGGATTGCAGGATGAAGCTATCAATTACCAGTTTTTAGATTATGGAAAAGATCTTTGGCTTGCTACCAATAATGGAATTTCAAAAGTTGACATAAACTCACCTATAACTACTTTCAATGACCAAACGGGCTTGGAGGGAAGGGTATTGGCAATTACACGTAGTAATGATAAATTATATGCCGCCACCCTTTCAGGTGTGTTTTGTTTGAACGGAAAGTCAACGGGATCTAATTCAATAATTGAGCAACCTGGTTTTTCGCGTATTGATGGAATAAATACGGAATGCTGGGACTTGCTATCCTTTAACACTGGTAAGAAAAAAGTGCTTCTGGTAGCGAGTAATGATGGTATTTTTCAAGTTGACGATGGCGGTAAACCTTCAAAAATAAGAGACGGAAATGCAAACGTGATGCATAGGTCACTGGTCGATTCTAACAGGGTATTTGTAGGTTACAGCCTTGGAGGTGCAAGTCAGTTCGGGTTAGCGTCGTTATATTGGGATAATAATAAATGGATAGATGAAGGATATGTGGGAGAAGTAGGTGAGGATGTCAATTCAATAGAGGAAGATAAAAATGGAACTATATGGTGCGGAAAACCTGATAAGGGAGTAATCAGAGTGGTTCCTTCATATAAAAACGCCAAAATAGATTCAGCATCAATACAGAAATTTACAAGTAAGCAAGGACTTCCTGATACGAGTAATATTTATGTAAAAAGTATAGATGGTCATATTTATTATTGTTCACAAAGTGGTCTGTACAGGTATGATGGGCATGGAAGATTCCTGCGAGATACATCATTAGGTAGTCAGTTTTCGAATAACAAGCTTGGAATATTTGCCATGAATAGGGACCTCGCTGGTAATATATGGATGGTGGATATTACAGAAAATGACGGGCAATTGCATTTAGGATATATGAAAAATCCTCATCAACCAAAAAACCGTGAATGGGTCACCAAACCTTTCATAACTATATCGAAAAGTATACCTTCATGTTTTTACTACGACGCAGATGGCATTACGTGGATAGGTGGTCAGGATGGAATATTCAGATACGATGATAAAATAAAGAAGGATTATGATTCTCCTTTCAATGCCCTTGTTCGCAAAGTGGTTGTAAGTAAAGGTAAAGACTCAACTATATTTTATGGAACGTATACTGATGATAGCGGAAACGTGTCACTTATACAACCCGAACGATTAAAATTAAGCCTTCCGTTTTCGTTTAATTCACTTACATTCTATTATGCAGCACCTGACTTTCAGGATGAATCAGGAACCATGTACAGATATAGACTGGAAGGTTCGGATGAACAACACTCCAATTGGAGTGAGTGGAACAATGAAACAAAGGCTCCATATACCTTCCTTCATGAAGGGCATTATGTTTTTCACGTAGAAGCAAAAAATGTTTTTAACCACGAAAGCCGTGAGGCAGTTTATGAGTTTACGATACTATCTCCATGGTATCGTACGGTCTGGGCATATATAGCATATCTTTTAATTTTTATTGCATTTGTATATAGTGCTATTACTGTTTCAACCCGAAGCCTTAGAAATATTATAAGTGAAAGAACTGCTGAGGTTGTTAAGCAAAAGGAAGTAATTGAAATGAAAAACAAGGATATTACTGATAGCATTAATTATGCAAAACGAATTCAGGAAGCTATTTTGCCGACCAGAGAACGATTTAAATCTGTATTGCCTGAGAGCTTCATTTTATTTAAGCCAAAGGATATAGTTAGTGGTGATTTTTATTGGATGTCGGAGAAGAACGATATAATTTTTGTGGCAGCCGGTGACTGTACTGGCCATGGTGTTCCAGGGGCAATGGTGAGTGTGGTATGCTCTAATGCGTTAAACAGAGCAGTAAAGGAGTTCGGAATAATTGAGCCAGGCAAAATTTTGGATAAGGTAAGGGATTTGGTTATTGAAACATTTGAAAAATCAGAGAAAGAAGATATAAAAGATGGAATGGATATTTCACTTTGTACAATAAACACAAAGACTAAGGAAGTTCAATGGAGCGGGGCCAATAACCCACTTTGGTATATACAAGAAAATGAAATAAAAGAAATAACTGCTGATAAACAGCCAATTGGTAATTCCGACAATCCTAGACCATTTACCACACATACTATTAAGTTAGTCAAAGGAGATGAGATATATCTGTTCACTGATGGATATGCTGATCAGTTTGGTGGACCTAAGGGCAAAAAATTCAAGTATAAACAATTGGAAGAAAAGGTACTGGAAGGTCGCAGTTTAGATATGAATATGCAACGGAATAACCTCAATACTACCTTCCAGAATTGGATGGGCAATCTTGAACAGATTGATGACGTGCTAATTATAGGCATAAGGGTATAGCCCCTTCTAGCCAATTATAAATACTTTAAAGTAAAGCGAGGCTCTTTCTTGCTCCAATTGTGGATATTCAATGATAAAAGTGTGGATAACTACTACTTGTATGGTTCTAAATTCTTATATATTTGGACACAGAAATAATACGTATGAATATTGGTAGAAAAATATTGATTGGGTTAAGTTGTTTGGTGTTTTCGCAACAGCTTATGGCATTGAATGCTGCGGATAGTGTTACCGAGGTTTCTAAAATAATTGAGTTTAATTCGCTTAAAATAAATGGCAATTTCAATGTAGTGCTTACTGAAGGTAAGTCTTGCAGTATGAAAATTGTGGCACCTGATAAAGATGCATTGGCCGCAGTAATGGTTAAAAGTGGAGTTACGCTGAATGTAACAATGAAAGAAGGCACTAAGGGGGCTTCAACTTTATATATAACCGTGAAGGACCTGCAGCAACTAAATGTCAATATAGAAGGTACTTTGTCATGCACCAATAAGCTTGATGCAGATGCGTTTACTTTAAACGTTGATGGAAACGCCACCGTTAACCTGACCTTTGATACCAAGATGTTGAACTGTACCCTGAATTCGGGTAAACCTATTGTATTGAAAGGTAAAGCGAAAAGCTGCATTTTTAAAGATTCCGGAGATGGTAATGTAGATGCTTCTGAACTGAAAACAGAAAACTTAACCATGGAAGATGATAGTGATGGAGACCTAAAAGTATACGCCCATCCGGAAATGCATGCAAAGGTAAATGGAGGAGGCAACCTTACCTATTATGGTAATCCACGGGTTAAGACTTTTAAGCTATCGGGCAGAGCTTCAGAACAGCAGATAAAGGAAAATAAATAAAATAGTAAATAATAATAAATACATCAATTACAATGTTTGAATTAAACGGAATAATTAAAGTAAAAAAGGACGAACAAAAAGTATCAGATGCTTTTAAAAAGCGTGAATTTGTTGTTACAGACAATTCATCAAACTATCCTCAACATATTCAATTTCAATTGACACAGGAAAGATGCCGCCTGTTGGACGATATTAACGTAGGCGATCAGGTTAAGGTTAGCTTTTTCATTAAGGGGCGTGAATGGCAAGGCAAAGATGGCGGTGGTGTTAAGTATTTCACCTCGCTAGATGCCTGGAGAGTAGAAAGATCTTCCGGTGGTAGCAGTAAGGAATATTCACAGGAATCACAAGCTCCTGCATCATATTCTGACAGTAGCTTGCCAAATGCGCAGGAACAGGACGACCTTCCTTTTTAAGCAGTAGTTTCTCGGTAAAAGCTTTGTATTTTATTTAGGCACCTACCAATTGGTTGGCAGATGTTTTGCTATCAAGCGCATCCCTTAAGCCATTGCCTAATAAGAAGAAGGCAAGTACCATAAGCATTATGCAAATGCCGGGCAAAAAGGCAAGGTAAGCGGAATCTGTAATAATATAACCCCTATTGGTGTTTATCATCGCTCCCCATGAAGCTATAGGCGGTTGTGCGCCAATTCCAAGGAAACTTAATCCCGCCTCAATAAGTATTGCCGATGCAAAATTATCTGCTGCTACCACAATAATAGCACCCATAATATTGGGAAGTATATGTTTAAAGATGACCCTGAAATTTGAGAACCCCATAGCATTACCTGCTTCAATAAAATTCTCCTCACGAATACTCATCACCTGCCCTCTCACAATTCTGGCAACATCTACCCACATAGTAAGACCAACTGCGATAAATACTTGCCAAAAACCTTTACCTAATGCCAAGGTTATAGCAATAACTAAAAGCAAGGTAGGTAATGACCAAACAACATTTATAAGCCACATAACAAATTCATCCCACTTGCCCCTGTAAAAACCAGCTGTAGCACCCAGAAATATTCCTATTGAGAAAGCTATAATTACCGAAATAAAACCAACTGCCAAAGAAACTCTTATGCCTATCATCAGGCGGCTTAACAAGTCCCTGCCCTCCTGATCAGTTCCTAATAAGTAAGTTTGGGTTACTATATTCTTGGTTTTTATTTCTTCGCTCATATCTTTATATGTGCGGGTAATGGGCTTATTATCACCAAAAATATAGGCCGTAGTTGTATGGTTTGCAGAGTCATTAACCAAATGCTTATTATAATCTAAGGCATAAATAACATCAGCCATATTATATTTTACAATAGGGCCATTATTGGGTATCATACCCGTATATCCTTCAGCAACTATAAATGAGCCCTGGAATCCATAGTTATAGATTGGGGTGTAGTGATAGAAACTAGGCTGTCCGAATAACATTTTCGTTATAAAAGATGTCGCTTTTATATCTTGATTTTCCTTAACAAGAAGCATTTGTACCTTGAAACCAGGTGGTTTTACCGAAAGCTCAAGTACTTGGTTGTTTGCGTTTGGTGTTGAGTCTGGGGTAATGGTATAGCCTAAAATGGCTACAAGTACACAAAGCACAATAAAATAAAGACTGAACATGGCAAGACGGTTCTTCTTAAACCGTTTCCATGCATGATGGGCCAGTGAATAGGAATCAATTTCTACGTATTTTTTTCTTCGAAATGATAGCACAATAACCTCTTTTATGTTCAGTAATCTCTTCCTTTCCAGCTATAACCTATAAAACTTGCCATTAATCCTACCCAACTTACATAAGCTAATGTTATAAATTCTCCCATTAAGAAATTTAACAATAGCCTCCTCTTCTCGAAAAATCCAGTTGCGCAAGTTAACAATAAAAAATCGATTGTAAATTTAAGGAATAGACAAGTTATAAAGACCCAATTAATGGAAAAGTAGACCAATGAACCAAGCATATACATGAATAGTAAAAAATTAGTGACAAAAACCAATAAACTGACTAAGCTATTCATGCTGTTTCGCGAGATAAAACCTTTTGAAGCCCAACGTATTCGCTGTTGTAAAAATTTATTCCAGTTAGGTTGCGCCTGAGTATAAACAATAGCATTTTTGTTTTTGGCAAAGCCTATTTGCCTAGGAAATTGTTTACGCATTTTAAAAAGCAATAAGGTGTCATCTCCTGATGGGGAGGAGTCAATATCCTTAAACCCACCAACAGCATCGAACGCTTTTCGCGTGTATGCAATATTGGCTCCGTTACAAAGTAAGGGGTTATTGGAAAAAATACCTGCACCAGCTAATATTGATAACCCGGCTATTTCCAGGCTTTGATATTTTTCACAAATAGTATCGGTATTAACTAGTGACACAGGCCCACAAATCATTTGATAATGGTGCTGCTCATACATTGAAGCGATAGTGGTGATCCATTTTTCCGGGGCTATACAATCGGCATCAGTTACAAGTATCAATTCACCGGAAGACTGTAAAATGGCAGCTTCCATAGCTTTTTTTTTGTTCGAAAAAGAGTCTTCTACCTTAACATATTTCCATGAATAACGATTGTTCAATAATACTCTTTCCGCTGCTTTCTTAGTATTATCCTCAGAATGGTCGTCGGCAACTATTATTTCTAGTAAAGATGAAGAATAGTCTTGTTTAAGAATGGCTTGCAGGCAATTAATAATATTTTTCTCTTCATTCCTGCAGGGTATAATTATAGATACTTTGGTGTTTAAGTTTTGTGCGTTGGTGGTATAAGAAGGTGTTACAAGCCAGCTAATAATTTGCCAAAGCATGTAAATGCAATAAGAAGATGAAAATATTATAAGTGTATAGTTTAAAAAGGCAAGCATTATTTAGCTCCTTTACCGGGCAATAATTTAGGCCCCATTAGTTCAACTTTCCTGCGATTGAGATTACTAAGGACTTTTTCATATACTGAATCAAGCAGTTTTGGATGATCGCAGTAAAACCGCATATTCTGGTCATAACTATTTTCAGTTAGGTTATGTTTTTTCCATAAGCTTTGGTAAGCCATTTGAATTGATGTATCCTTATCATTAGTTGAATAACCTAATTGGGCTGATGCTTGTAAAATATTAGCATCGGAAAGTATTTGAACCATTGTGTCTGGTGATACGATGCCGGCAGGGAAATTAATGTGGTTCTTGCTTCTGCAGGAAAGCAGAAAGTACATGATAAAAATGGGAAGCACCTTGAAAAAAAATGATTTTCTATTCATAGCTTTCTTACAGTACCTGCAAATGTAGCATAATCAGTAAAATGTTATATTTTTACGTCTTTAAACAGATCATGAGAAAAATTGTTGTTTTACTCATAGCAGTTATATTCTTTCCACTTTACTTACAAGCCCAGCTTAATTTTGTTTATCCGGTAGGTACCGCAAAAGGTGGGGCTATTACAGCACTGGCTTCTGATTGGGAGTCTATTGGCATAAGCCCGTCTAATTTGGGTTGGGACGGCAGCAATAAAATCTCGTTCACAGTACTGAATATTGGAATAAGTGCCCAGGCTGATCAGCTTACAATTCCAAATCTTGAGAAAATAACAGGAGGGAAGGATACTACTATGCTTGAAAAAATAGCCTCATCGCATAATGGGCTAAATATTTACGGAAACTTTATTTGGGCTGCTTTTTCAATTAAATTACCTAAAATAGGTGGCTTGGCTCTTTCTATCAGCGATAGGGCATTTGGAAATATAACTATGTCGCCCGCAATAAGTTCAAATAGCCAGTATCAAACCGCTTTTGCTGCAATAGCCAGTACAGCTTTCTCTTCCCAGAATGCTCAACAGTTCAATAGTAAGGTAACCATTAATACAGCAGACTCCCTGCAAATGCTTATTAATACGCTTAATTCATTCAGCGGCTCATATGTTTCGATGTATGAGTTCAGAGAAATCAACCTTGCATATGGCAGGAGCCTTTTCAAAATAGGTAGTGATGATTCTACTGCATTTAAATTCTACGGGGGTATAGGCATTAAATATCTTATTGGCTTAGCTGATTTGCATGGGCAATTTGTGAATGGCACCGTAACTGCTGACTACGCCATTGAAAACGGAACAATATATTCGCCAATTCCTTCTGGCGCACCGGGCCAAGGGGTTGGAATTGATATTGGTGCCAGTATGGCATACAAAAAGTGGAAATTTGCAGTTGCAGCAACTGATATAGGCTCAATTAACTGGACTGGAACGCATGCCACTTTGAATGATACTGCAGTTGCCGAGAGAATAATAACTGACCGTGGTGATTCCAACAGTTCTAACGTGAAGAATTATATTCAAAGTAGTGGAGAAAAATTCACTACCGTGTTGCCGTCAAAATTCAGAGTGGGTGCCAGTTATGAACTGAACAAGATGCTTACAATTGCATCAGACGTTATTCTGCCTATGAATAATGTGGTTGGAAATCTTATAGGAACGTATTATTCAGTTGCTGGTCATTTAACAGCGTTTAAAGCCGTAACATTTGATGCCGGTATTGCAACAGCAAAGAATTATGGTACAGTAGTACCTGTTGGAGTTGCGTTTGGGCATAAGGTACAGGTATATTTTGGAGTTAATGATGTACTGACTTATCTAGGCAAAATAAAAAATACCGATTTGTCAGCAGCATTTGGGCTTATAAGAGTTAATTTATAATAGAGTATTACTGAATAATTTATGGCCGGATCATTTTCAGGTAAAGTAGTTTGGGTAACCGGGGCTTCGTCAGGTATTGGGGAAGCATTGGTAAAGGCATTTGCGAAGGAAGGGGCAAAGGTTGTGCTTTCAGCAAGGAGGGAAGATGAATTGCAACGAGTAAAAAAAGAAGCTGGCCTTACCGATTCCAATAGCCTTGTCCTGCCACTCGATCTTTATAAAATTGACGAATTAGGAAATGCACTGGCTAAAGTCAAAGAAAAGTATTCATCCATTGACATACTGATATGCAATGCAGGTATTGCGCAGCGTTCTTTGGTAAAGGACAGTTTATTGCAGGTTGACCGCCAGATAATGGAACTGAACTTTTTCGCTGTCATTGCGCTTACTAAAGCTGTGTTGCCAGGTATGCTTGCACAAAAAAGTGGCAACATTGTGGTAATAAGTAGTGTTATGGGTAAAATGGGTATTCCATTTCGGTCCATGTATTGTGCCTCGAAACATGCATTGCATGGTTTTTTTGAGGCACTGCGTGGCGAAGTATTTAAGGATGGTTTGAAGGTGAATATTATTTGCCCAGGATATGTAAAAACCAATGTATCGCTTAATGCAGTTACATCTGAAGGAAAAGCCCATGGTAAAATGGATAAAGGACAAGAGAAAGGTATATCTCCTGAAAAATGTGCTAATGGAATATTAAGTGCCATTAAAAGGAATAAAGAAGAAGTGTACATTGGTGGCTCTGAAACAATAGCGCCAAGATTGAAAGTGTTGTTACCAGCCCTATTCTCAGCTATAATTAAACGTGTAGAATTCCATTGATATATGAGTATAAAGTACATTAACTCACTTGAATTTGCAAAAGGGCTTGATGCAAAGGATCCATTAAAAAAGTTCAGAAAAAAATTCTTATTCCCTAAGCATAATGGAAAAGATGCCTTGTATTTCACAGGCAACTCATTAGGCTTACAGCCTGCTTCAGTACTTCAATATATAAAAACTGAATTAGATGATTGGGCAAAATTTGCTGTAGAAGGCCATTTTGAAGCCCGTAACCCATGGTATTCATATCATGAAATGTTCGCTGCACCGGTTGCGAAGCTTATGGGTGCAAAACCCGAAGAGGTTGTTGTAATGAATCAGCTTACTGTGAACCTGCACCTTATGATGGTGTCTTTTTACAGGCCTGATAAAAAGAGGTATAAGATAATATGCGAATCGAACGCCTTTCCATCTGATCAATATGCACTTCAAACCCACGTAGAGTCGCATGGATTAGACCCTAAGAAAGCGTTAATTGAAATTAAGCCACGTAAGGGTGAAAATTTAATAAGGAAAGAAGATGTTTTAAAAGCTATCGCTGATAATGCTGATTCATTGGCATTGGTTATGATTGGCGGGGTAGGTTATTTGACCGGGCAACTAATGGATATGCCAACCATTACGAAGGCCGCGCATAAAGTGGGAGCATATTGTGCATTTGACCTGGCGCATGCAGCCGGAAATGTGGAGGTGAAATTACATGACTGGAATGTCGACTTTGCGGTATGGTGCACCTATAAATATCTCAATTCGGGTCCGGGTTCTGTAGCCGGTGCGTTTATTCACGAGAAACATATCAAAAACCAGAAGCTACCTCGATTTGCAGGATGGTGGGGCTATGATAAAAAGACCCGCTTCCAGATGAATAAAGAATTTTTGCCAATGAAAACAGCTGAAGGTTGGCAATTAAGCAATGCCCCGGTTTTTTCAATGGCTGCACATAAGGCCTCGGTAGATATTTTTACAGAGGCAGGGGGAATGACACCATTACGCAATAAGAGTATTTTACTTACTGGCTACCTTGAGTTTATTATTGGCGAATTGAACAAAAAAATAAAAGATAAAAAGGTAAAGCTTGAAATAATTACCCCATCAGACCCACAGCAACGCGGTTGCCAGCTTTCCATTATTGCACATGGAATGGGCCGCGATTTTTATAATACACTTACAAAGAATGGAGTTTTTTGTGACTGGCGAAACCCAAACGTAGTAAGGCTCGCCCCGGTTCCTTTATATAGCTCTTATGAGGATGTATGGCGATTTGGGCAGGTTGTGGAGAAGGTACTTAATTTGAAATAAGTGTTTATTAATTCAGACAATATCCGTATCATTGTTTTTAATTGATCATGCCTTACCCGTGGGATGATTACTAAAATATGACAAAGAAGAAACGCTACACAACTAATTATATACTCAAACTTCTCACGCTACCATTCTTAATAGTAGCGTATTTTTTCAGAAGGATGCTGTGGAGCTATGTAATTAAAAAGAAACCGTTTATAGAATGGACAATTTTTATTCTGTCTATTGCTATTGTGATTCTGGTAATTTCAGGACTTATTCGTGGAGACTTTAAACCCGGTAAAGAGGGTATGGAGCTTCAAAAACATGGAGGCGGTGCTAAAAAGGGACACTAACTTTTCATGCTCATTCCCAAATTGTAGAAGATAAAACTCCACATATCTCCGTATTCTTCTATCTGTTTCGACATTGGTTTGCCTCCGCCATGACCTGCATTATGATCGATACGAATCAGCATAGGATTATCTCCTTTTTGATGGGCCTGCATAGTAGCTGCAAATTTGAAAGAGTGCGCAGGTACCACCCTGTCGTCATGGTCAGCTGTTGTAATTAGCGTTGCAGGGTATGCAGTATCATGCACATTATGTAGCGGAGAGAATTTAATAAGGTTTTTAAATTGCATTGCGTCATCACTCGTACCATAGTCATTGGCCCATGACCAGCCAATAGTAAATTTATGATACCGTAACATATCTAAAACACCTACAGTAGGTATTGCCACCTTAGCCATATCAGGGTGTTCTGTGATTGAGGCACCAATCAAAAGCCCTCCGTTGGAGCGCCCATAAATAGCCAACTTATTGCGTGATGTGTATTTATTGTCTACTAGGTAACATGATGCAGCATAAAAATCATCGAACACATTTTGCTTGTTCAATTTGGTTCCGGCTTCATGCCATTTTTCACCAAATTCACCACCGCCACGTATGTTTGGTACAGCATAAATACCACCATGTTCCAGGAAAATAGCAGGACTGGCTGAATTACCAGGGTTGTATGCAGGAATCAGGCTTATGTTAAATCCACCATAGCTGTATAGCAGGCATGGATTGCTTCCATCCATTTTCATGCCCTTTTTGTGAACAATGTACATAGGTATTTTGGTTCCGTCCTTGCTTGGAAAGAATACCTGTTCTGTTTCATAGTCTTCCGACTTAAACCCATTATCGGGCTTAGCAAATAATGTTGATTTATCTGTTGCAACATCATAGCTATATATGGTAGGGAGTGTTACATAGTTAGTATATGAATAGAATATGTAATCACTCTTTTTAGTTGACGAGAATTCGCTGCTGCCAAATCCGGGAAGCTTAATTTCATTGAGCATTTTACCTTCCTTATTATATACATAAAGCCTGGTTTTTACTTTGTCAAGGTAAGCTGCTATTATTCTGTCTCCTGATAAACCAACATTTTGTAACAGATTTTCCTGTTCGGGTAATACATTGGTCCAGTTCGTCATTTCCGGTTTGGTTATGTCTATCAACACCAACCTATACTTAGGTGCACCTTTATTGGTCATTACCAATAATTTGCTTCCATCATCATCAATTACATTGTTATCATCTTTAAAATCATTGATAACAGTATCAACGGCATCATTTTTTGTAAGGTCTTTTACTAAAAGATTATTTCCATCAGATGCTTCTTCAGAATGTATAATGAGATATTTTTCGTCGGCAGTTGTATACGCACCAACTGTACGCATAGGATGTTTTTTATCCTCGTATATCATCTTATCGGTACTTTGTGTACTCCCAACAGTATGGAAATAAATTTTCGGGCTTTCGTTCTTATTCACCAGTGCTGCACCTGCAGAAGGAGCATCGTAGCGGGTATAATAGAACCCATCTCCTTTCCAACCAATGTCGGAGAATTTGCTGTAGTTTAATGAATCATTCAGTTGTTTTCCACTTGCAATATCCACAACATAAAACTCGTTCCAGTCCGATCCGTAACGACTGATGCTATATGCAAGGTATTTTTCGTCATTAGAAACGCTTATTTCATTTATAGAAACAGTTCCTTCTTTTGATAAGATATTTGGGTCAATAAGCACACGTGGGCTTCCGGTCAATCCATCCTGTACATATAATACACTTTGGTTTTGCGAGCCATTGTTCTTGTAAAAGAATACATAGTTACCCCTTGTAAAAGGTACGCTGTATTTTTCATAATGATAGAGCTCGGTCAGGCGTTTCTTAATAGAATCACGAAACGGTATTTTGGAAAGATAATTCTGGGTTACTTCATTTTCTTCCTTTACCCATTGTGCTGTTTCAGCCGATGTATCATTTTCCAGCCAGCGATAGGGGTCAGCCACTTTTGTGCCAAAATAGTTTGTAACTGTATCAACCTTTCGTGTTTCAGGGTATTTTAATTGCTGACTTTGGTTATTGCAGGAAGCGAGTAAAATAACTCCGCCTAAAAGGTAGATACATTTCATTGTTGTGTTTACTATTGATTTAGTAAACCAAAGGTAGTATTATCTTAATAAGCTCACAAGATATACTTACCCTGCCCAGTTTTCCCTATCGAGGCTGCGATAGTTAATGGCTTCGGCAAGATGTACAGTTTCGATATTCGCAGAATCAGCAAGGTCGGCAATCGTTCTGGCTACTTTTAATATTCTGTCGTAGGCCCGGGCCGATAGGTTCAATTTCTCCATAGCCGTTTTTAAAAGCTTATGCCCTGCATCATCAATTTTGCAATACTCCTTTAACTGTTTTGAGCTTATCTGGGCATTAGCATATATACCTGTTCCGTTGTATCGTTTTGCCTGTATCTCTCTTGCTTTTATTACTCTTTCCCTTACTGATTCACTTTTTTCACTCACTCTTTCTGATGATAATTCGCCATATGCAACAGGCACTACCTCGACATGTATGTCAATACGATCGAGTAGCGGACCTGAAATTCGGTTCAGGTATTTCTGAACAGTACCTGGCGCACATACACATTCTTTTTGCGGATGGTTATAAAACCCGCACGGGCAAGGGTTCATGGAAGTGACAAGCATAAAACTTGCAGGATATTCAACTGTGAACTTAGCACGTGAAATTCTGATAACTCTATCCTCTAAAGGCTGGCGCATAACTTCCAGTACCGTTCTTTTGAATTCCGGCAATTCATCTAAAAAAAGCACGCCATTATGTGCCAATGATATTTCACCTGGTTGAGGAAATCCACCACCACCAACCAAAGCCACATCGCTGACTCTATCGCAATAGGTACTACGCACCCTAAACTTGTAATAATCTCAATATTGAACTGTTTTAAAGTACAGAAGAAGCTGGTTGAGGTGAAAATATCATTTTAAATCCATGTTGCCAAGATTTTGGAATTATTACTAATACTGCTACTTTTCTTCTTCAATTGCTGATATTCGTAACCAGCTTCAGACTTATTCATAATATTTCCGAAAAACTTCTTATTGCTTTTAAAATTAAGTATAAGAACGTACGTATTTATACTGATTGCTAATTAAAATATTTTTTGTATTCTTGCTAAGAAGGATTTGGTCTGAAGAGGAAACCATTCGATACTGAAAAGATTTTATTGTGTTAATATTGCCATAATACCGGCAATGTAATCTTGTACCGCTTTAGTTAAAAGACCACTTCATATTAACTGCTCTCATTAAAATATAAATCTAATACAACGACCATGAGAAAACTTACATTCCTCTTCCTAATAATGACTACCGTCTGTTTTGGGCAGCAATCCATTACAGACAAGCTAACTGCATCTGCTAAAGGTGGTGGTGCAGGTGTTGCCTATTTCAATACGAACTATAGTGTTGGAAACTACCAGACAAAGGAAATAGATGTAGTGACCGTAAATGCAGCGGATACAAACAACATCATATATAGTGTACATATTGGTATTGCGGATACAGGTATTGCAAAACTCGATTCAACCATAGTTTTAAGTTCTGCACAGGTAAACTTGCTGAACAGCTTTTATCAAACTGCCGAAGGAGGCAGTAATCCTGACCCTACCATATCAAATAGTAAAACAGGGGCAAGCGGAACACTTACAGTAAGCCTATGTTGCGGAGGCAATACAGATATGACCTATAATACGACAATACATATCAGCCTTGGCAGATACCTGTTAACCTACTGGACAAACTGGCAATAAGCATAGGGCATCAGAGATGCCTTAATGATGAAACACAAAGAACTTAAAGAAACTCCATCACAAAGAACACAAATATTTATCATGAAAAAACTCACTCTCCTTCTTTTAGCCATTTTACCTTTTATCGCAATGGCAACCAATTACACATCAACCGCCAATGGCAACTGGTCAAGTTCCTCAACATGGAGCCCAAGTGGCGTGCCTGGCTCAACAGATACGGTGACTATTGCTAATATGGTAACACTAGATGCTAACGAAAGTGTTTACAGCATAACCATCAACAGTTCAAAAACATTAACCGTAAGTGGTTCAAATACCTTAACTGTGTATCGTAACTTTACAAATAACGGAACCTTTACTTATTCTACAGGAACCGTAACCTTTGCAGGCTCTGTAAATCAAATAATTGGCGGAAGCAGCACCACAACATTTTATAATCTTACAACAAATCCATCTGCCTCAACAGATAGTGTTTCCTTAAGTAAAGCAATTCACATAAACAATAACTTTACAATATCTGAAGGTGTATTTGCATGTGCCACATTTTCTATAACTGGTAATACAACTGGCACAATGAGTATGGCATCAGGCACTACACTGGTATTAGGGCTTACTTCATCATCCACACTGCCAGGCTTTCCAAGCACTTTTACTACTGCACACATTTCGTTAGATTCAGCAAGTACAGTGGTGTATCAGGCAAATAATACATCAACAGGGCAAACGGTTTCAGGAACACCTTATTATGGGAACTTACTTGTTACAACATCATCGGCAGGAACTTCAGGGGTTTCTAAATCTTGTATAAAAGGTAATCTTACCATAGCTTCAGGTGTTACATTTAAAAACAATACAATTAATTATGACACAATAAAAGGTAACCTGATCATTAATTCGGGGGCTACATATTATGCGTATGCAGCAGCTGAATACCTGCAGGGAAATGTAACAAACAACGGAACATATCATGGTGTATATACCACCGTTTTTGATGGTAGCACTAACCAAATTTTAAGTGGTGTAAATGGACCGATAAATACCTTATTCAATGGACTCTCTCTTACCCCTAAAGTAAGTACCGATACTACCTTTATAGAGGCCAACGTTAAAATAGGGTCCACATTTGATAACAGTGGAACGTTTTTTGTACCGGCTGCCTATAATGATTCTGTAATTATGGAGAATGTAAATAACCTGGGGACCATTACTGCCCAGAATGGGGTTGCTTACATTCTTTCAGGTCAGCTTAAGGACAATCTTTACAGTTTTCATAAGATGACTGTTGGAAGTGCTTGCACGCAATATGCCAGTATTGCGATAGCTTCAGACTTCACAATTCTGGCTGGAACGTATAGCGATTACAGCACCGCATATACTCTTAATGTAGGCGGTAATTATATAAGTAATGGCGGTGCTGTTAGCGCAACTGTTATTATGAATGGTAGCCATAATCAAACGATCAGTGGAACCAGTTCGGATATGGGAAGTATACAAATTAACCAAAGCTCTTCAACCGATACTGTAACACTTGGTAGTTCAATAAATGTATGGAATGTTACAATTACCCAAGGTAACCTCAATGGAGGTTCATCGAATTATAACCTTACTTTTTTACATGAATGGACAAACAATGCCAATTTTATACCAGGTAACGGAACCGTTACGTTTGGCGTGCCAAATGGGTTTATGAATCTTGGAGGTACATCCGTTACAACATTCAATAATCTCACCATAAATTCAAGTAGTTCCTATGCGTTAGTTTTGAGTAATAATGTTATTATCAAAGGCAACCTTTTACTGACTACCGGAGCCCTTGAAGCAAGTAGTTCAAATTATTCTGTGACCTTGGGCGGTAACTTTACCAACAATGCTGCTGCAAATGCTTTTCAACCATCTAGTGGTCTGGTGAAATTGAATGGCAGTGGAAACCAAACCATTGGCGGAACATATACTACAACATTCTATAATCTGACCCAAAAGCAGGCGGCAAGCACTGACACGCTATTTTTAGGCGACTCTATAACGGTAAACCATAATCTGGCAGATTCAAGTGGAGTGTTTGATTGTCAAGCAAACAAAATAAAAGGTAATACATCTGGTACATTTACTATGGCATCAGGGACGAATATGTTGCTGGGTGCAGCTTCTTCAAGTACCAATGTTGCATTCCCTACCTTATTTACAACTGCACATACCACACTAAACTCTGGCAGTACAATCAGTTATTTGGCTAATACGGCACAAACTATTTCAACGACACCAACATACGGTAATTTGGTATTGGGATCCGGCAGTAGTACAACACGCAAAACACCAGCAAGCAGCCCGCTTGCAGTGGCGGGTAATTTGTGCGTAAATGCGAACACCACTTTAGTTGAAAACACAGGAACCTTAAACCTTACAGGCAACCTTACCAATGCCGATACCGTATTATTTACAACAGGCGCCATGAACATTGGTGGCACATTTACAAATAACGGGTATTATGCATATGGCACAGGAACCGCAACATTTAATGGCAGTGCCAATGCCCAGGTAACCGGCAGCAATGCACCTACCTTTTATAATTTAACATTAAACAAAAGCACTGTAGCTGATACTTTGTTTTTGCTGCATCCTATTACAGTAAACAATACTTTAACTATAACACAAGGCTTACTAGATTGCAAAGGCAATCAATTAACTAATAGTGCAAACCCCGTAGTAACTTTATCACCTACTGCGGCTACTATATGTAGTGGTAGCTCAACTTCACTTACTGCTAGTGGTTATAGCAGTTATACATGGTGTCCAAGTACAGGCTTGAGTGCCACAACAGGCTCGTCTGTTACGGCAAGTCCTAGTGCTAGCACAACATATACTGTCTTTGCTATACAGACTAGTAAATATCATTGTGCTTTAACAGCAGGTAGTGTGGGTGGAGTGATGGTAAATACAACTCCGACTGTTACTATAAGTCCTTCAACTTCTGCAATATGTGTAGGGAATTCAGCTTCATTAACTGCCAGCGGAGCTAGTACGTATTCATGGAGTCCTTCGACCGGTCTAAATACAACAACCGGAACAACCGTTTCTGCAAATCCGACTTCTTCGATAACTTATACGGTCACTGGAACTGGCTCAAATGGATGTACAAGTGTTCAAACTGTTGTGGTAACTGTAAACCCCTTACCTACTTTAACTGTAACTCCCTCTTCAGCTTCAATATGTCTAAATACTTCAACAATATTAACTGTAGGCGGTGCAAATACTTATATATGGTCTCCTTCTAGCGGATTAACTACTACTACGGGATCTTCAATTTTTGCTCGTCCATTATCGACTGTAACATATACTGTTGTTGGTACTGATAATAATGGGTGCACAAATACCAATACCCAAACAATCTCAGTAAGTAATTGTTATGGAAGTACATGCGCCAAACCAATGCCACTAATGGTTGGTCAAAATCTGATAGATTCATTACCTGCGTTAAGTTCAAAATGGATTTCAATTGGTGCAGAAAATAAAGCACTAACATTCACAATAGTTAATGATTCATCAAGCATTGGATATGTTGATACGCTAGCCCTATATGATAGTTGCGGTGGAACAAAACTGATGCAAGTAACGGTCGATAGTATAGCACATGATTCTATTACAATTACAGATACTAATCTTATTCCAGGACGGACATATTTTCTTTTGGTAACTACTAACAATGGTGATCCTCGGTTTCATGAAAAAGTAAATCCTAATCCAGGTGCCACCGGTGACTTCATTGAGATTTATTATTATCCAACATACTATCAAGGTACTTGGGAATTTTCAGATGTTGTAATTAGAGATGGCTATGATCCTAATTATAGTAGTGACCCTGATTACTCTAAAATTATGGATAATTCAGGAACAGTCTCAGTTTGCCAGGGTATGGATGTTTCTTTTCCTTGCCAAGCTCATGGTGCGTCACAGACCTTGTATTTAGTTATCTGGGATGCCACACTAAATGCATACGTATATACACCTACAACTGATGATTATGTATTTAATACCCCTGGATCTTATATAGCAGAATATAATTATGACCAATATGGTCAAGGTACGACTTGGATGCAAGTTGTGGTAAATGTTTATCCTACTCCAAATCCGGATTTCACAATTACCCCTGCTATTCCATGTCCAGGGGTGCCAGTAACAATTTCCGAATCAAATAATTTCCTTACAAGTTTGAACGGCACAAATTTTGTGAATAACTATGATGTGCTTTCAATTGGCTGGACTGATCAAGAGGGCTATAATGATCCATATGCAAATCCTAATTCACCGTATTCGTTAGGATTTGGCAATGCTACATGGAATACTCCTTCGAGTAGCCTTGGGAGTCAACTTACATTGATTGAATCTTACGGGGGAAGTACATATCAATTTCGCCCGCCTAATCATGGAGGTCCATATGTAACAGGATGTGCAGCAAATAAAACATATCCTGTAACGGAAAATTCTGGGTACATAGTCATAACAGGACCTGATTTTGCTTGTTCGAATTCCCTTACCTATTGCGCTAACGTAACGGGAGGGTCTGGTTCTTACTCTACAGGTACATGGACCATTTCTGGAGGAAGCTTAACACCTGCAACAACTACAGGTTGTTTAAGCAGTGTCACAGCAACATTTACTGACCCGACTATTGGTGGTACAGTTACATACACAACAAATGATTTGGGATTGGGTTGCGAATATACCACAACATACATAGTAGGTGGATGTTGTAGTAGTTCAAGCACAGTCGTAGCCTTTAACGACCAATCCGTATCTGCCCTTCATCCTTCGTTTACAAGCGCTTATCCAACTTATGCATCATTTTCCACTACCACTCAGACAGTGACATTAGTGGATTTTGATGGGGTAAGTTCAAGCGAACCTTCCATCAATATAAATGGTACACTAACAGTAGACGGAAATCTTGAAATAGATTGTAGCGATATATTAATGGGAGCGCATGCACAAATTGTAGTGACAGGTGGACATAGTTTGACATTAAATGGCTGTCATATTCATGCATGCGATAATATGTGGGACAGTATAATTGTTGGAAACGGCTGCACATTAACTATTAATGGCTCGCTCATTGAAGACGGTATTAATGCAGTTGTCATTCCTGATGGGGGAGGAACTTATAATATTAGTGGTGCAATTTTTAATAATGATTACATTGGATTAGTTGTTCGTGGTGTCGGAACTTTTAGTGGAACTATAAGTGGATCTACTTTTTCTAGTTATCAATCAACATCAAGTTTTAGCAGTTGTTATAGTTTTAGTTTGGATAATACTACACCTACTACCCTTTTGCCGCCGTATTCCAGTGTTCGTGGAAGTATTGGTATGAAAATTAGCCTGGCTAACATCACAGTTGGTTCAGCTTCGGGTGATGGGAATATTTTTGAAAATCTTGATTGCGGTATATATAGCAGGGCTAGTAATTCAACAATAATTAACAATACCTTTACTAATATTGGCGGTGTCAGTTCAGGACCCAATGCGCAACAGACAGGTATATCTGCCATTGGTGATCAAACAGGAATTTATACGGTAACTATTGGAGGTACTGCAACTGGAGATGCTAATACATTTATTAATTGCCAAATTGGTATATTCGCTGATGATACCGTTAATGCAGTAATTACAAACAACTCGTTCGACGGCGGAACTTCAACTAGTATTTATAATACTTCAGGGATAGTCCCTCAGGTTTCCGGAATATTAATAGGCGATAATTTCTTGACAAAATTCCCAATTAGTGGTAATACAATCAATAACTATGAAGTGGGGATTTTTAGTCTTAATAATTTAAATTCCAGTTTATATGTTTCTGCAAATAATATAAATGGTGGTACTATATGGGCTGGTAGCCCTAGTTATGGAATCATTCTTAATGAATTTACACCTAGCGCTAATACCTTCCTTGGAATAGGGGTTGGACAATCCGGAGTTGGTCCAAGTACATATAATACGATTAGCAATGTAGACATTGGTGTAGTTTGCACAAATACACAAGGTGTAACAGCGGTTCAAGGTAATAGTATTACAACAGATGGGCTTGGTGAAGGAGATGATGCAGGAATATTTTTGAATAATTCGTTTGGAACAAAGATTACAGGTAATACTATTAGTCAATCGCAATCTCCATCATCCTTAATAGGAAATGGAATATTTGTTGCAAATGGTAACTCAGGAAACATTGTTAACTGTAATACTATTGATGGTTTTAACAATGCTCTTCTTTTCACAGGTCCCCAAACTCCAGGAACCCGTTTAGATCAGAATAATTTAAGTAATTATAATAATGGCTTATACCTGGCAAGTAGTGGAACTATCGGTCCTCAAGGAACTATTGATTATACAACTGATAATGAATGGGCGATTTTTTCCGGATCTAGTGCCAACGCAACTTTTGTGGATGCAACTTCTAATCCTACTGGTAACCCAACTACCTTTGATGTTTTTTGCCCGACCTTGAGTGTTTCTAACACTTACCCAACTAATAATGCCGTTGGAGGTTCTGCAACTCCAATTAGCTTTACTCCATTAAATGTGGGTGATTGTTATGATTGTCAAGATATGTTTATTTGTGGAAACAATAATCATAGACCTACTCATCATGGGACATTACCTGACACCGCTGCTATTCGTTTAAGTGTATCAACGGCTTTACGAGTAATAAGGGATTCAGCCAATTTTACGTTAATGTCCCATTCAAGCCATTGGCATGAGAAGTATGCTTTATACCGGTATTTAACTAGTATTGATTCTTCACTTGTAGACAGTGATGCAACAATAAAAAAATACAGAGATAGTTTGGCACTTGACAATATGGGTAAGCTGGAAAAAATCAACTTATTATTAGCTGATACCAATGGAGTTAGCCCGTCAGATATTAGCATTGCGACCGCACTAAACTCTTCACTGATTAATCCTGATACTATAGAAAGCACATCACAGACAGTAAACACTATTTTGATTTCGATGAAATCTGCAAGAAGGAATCGTCCTGACTCAATGCAATTAATAACATTACGTACAATTGCACCGTTATGTCCACTGCAATATGGCAATTCAGTATATATAGCCAGATCATTATTGTTTGCAGATAAGGTAAAGTATAGTAATTCGTGCGAATTCTCTTCTCAGCGACATGAAAGAGATAGAAAAGTAAATTCAATTGATAATACACAGGTTTTTGCAAAAATATATCCTGACCCTGCAAACTCAATTTTAAATATTGAAACGGAGATACCTCAAGGTCAGACTTATAAAATGTGTTTGTACAGTTTTATAGGGCAACAGGTGAAATGCAACGATTTAAAAAGTAGCTTTACAACTATAAACATAGAAGAACTAACTCCTGGGTTATATTATTGTAGAATAGTCGACAATGCAGGTAGATTAATTTCCACTCAGAAAATAACTATTATTCATTAAAAGTAGTAACTTAGATATAATAAGTTAAGGTACTAATACCATGCGCCAGATACTCTTAGTTTGTTTTGTTTTCTGGTCATTACTTGTAAATGGTCAGAGTTATCATTTATACGGTGAAACTACTATAGGTGGCATCAATAATGACGGTGTTCTTTTTAATTTCAATCCAGTAACATGTAAAGATTCTGTTTTATTTAGTTTTAATGGTACAGATGGTAATACAGCTTCACGAAGTCTTGTCTTAGAGTCTGATAGCATATTGCTTGGAAGTTCAGAATACGGAGGGGTGAAGAACCAAGGTGTACTGTTTAGGTATAATTTATTAACTGGTAAAGAAGATAGTGTGACTAGTTTTATGGGGTTAAATGGAGCAAACCCGTTTGGTGGATTAGTCAAAGCGAGTAATGGCTTATTCTATGGAGGAACTGGTCGGGGCGGAGTATATAATGCAGGGGAAATATTTAGCTATAATTCTTTATTGAATCAATACAACGTTTTATATAGTTTCAATGATACTGATGGATTTGTTTTATATGGTTCGTTGCTTCAGATAGGAGATTCCTTATTATATGGAATAACAACGGAAGGTGGTGCTTTTAATGTAGGAATTATTTTCAACTACAATATTTTAACAAACAAAGAAAATGTTTTACTCGATTTCAATAATACAAATGGCAAATACTCTCAAAGTAGTCTCATTCTTGGACAAGATGGATTATTATATGGAATGACTGAAGAGGGTGGAACTAAAAATGATGGGACTCTCTTTAGTTTTGATACTAAGACATTGACTGAAAAAGTGTTAGTCGATTTTGATAGTTTAAATGGATCATTCCCATTTGGTGATTTAATGCAGACATCAGATGGTTTAATGTATGGATTAACTTCATCTGGAGGCTTTAATAATGATGGAGTATTGTTCAGTTTTAACCCGGTTACCAGTAAGGACACTGTTCTCTTGCAAATAGGTACTCTGAATGGTGCTTGGTATCCATCGGGTAATCTAATTGAAGATACTCTTAATCAGATTTTATATGGTATGGCTCAGAGAGGTGGTGTATTCAATCATGGAGTAATCTTTAGTTATAATTTGAAGACCGGAAAGGATAGTTTACTTTTCAATTTCAATGGTGCAAACGGATCAACACCCGATGGAAGTTTGCTTCTTATTTATGACAAGCCAACTGGGATACAGGAATTAGTTAAATCTAAACAAATAACTGTATTCCCAAATCCCTCTAAAGGCTTGTTTACATTTCAATTACATGGAGTTAATGAGAGCACAAAGATTCAGATTTATAATATTTTAGGAGAAATAGTATACGAACAGGAATTTATCGATGAAAAGGCAGCAGTTGATTTGAGAAGCCTTTCAAAAGACTTATATTTGTATAGAGCTTCTAATAAATCAGGCGATTTAAATGCCTATGGAAAGATCATAATACAATGAATTTTATGAGAAAAATTACTGTATTGCTTCTATTTTGGCTAACTGTCATCTCTTCCAATGGACAATCTTGGAGTGCTATTGATTCCGGAATGCAGGGCGGTGGAGTTTCAACGCTACTAACTTATAATGGTAATCTTTATACTGGTGGCGGTTTTACTTCTGCTAATGGTGTATCAGCCAAATCAATTGCTGAGTGGAATGGGGTAAACTGGTCCGCAATGGGAATTGGAATAAGCGGCTATGTTCAGGCTTTATCGGGATATAATGGGAATATTATTGCCGGGGGGCAGTTTTATAAAGCTGGCGGTACCACAGTAAAGTATATTGCCGAATGGAACGGCTCATCTTGGTCTAATATAGGTTCTGGGGTAGATAGCCTTGTGTTTGCTTTAACTACCAATGGCGGTAATCTTTATGTTGGGGGGCAATTTAGAAATGCAGGAGGTGTTTCATCTAATTCTATTGCCGGATGGAATGGTACGTCATGGTTTTCTTTGGATTCAGGAATGAACACTGATGTTTATGCTTTGGCTGTTTACAATGGTAATCTTTATGCTGGTGGTCTTTTTACTAAAGCAGGAGGAGCATCTGCTAATTATATTGCAGAGTGGAATGGCACTTCTTGGATTCCACTAGGTAGCGGGTTAAATCAGTATGTAAGTTGCCTGGCAGTTTATGATGGTGATTTATATGCAGGAGGTGCTTTTACTAAAGCAGGAGGAGTGACTGCTAAATATATTGCGAAGTGGAATGGCACTACTTGGTCTGCTGTTGATTTCGGAGTCAATTCTTCGGTTGATGTGTTATGTAGTTATAATGGATTACTTTATGTTGGTGGGGGGTTTACTATCGCTGGTACAGGTGTTAAAACAAACTATATAGCTAGCTGGAATGGGACTTCCTGGGGATCTTTGGGAACAGGGTTAAACTCTATTGCTTTTGGTATGGCAGATTATGACAGCAGCCTATATGTAGGTGGCGCTTTTGATAGTGCGGGTGGTATTCTTGTAAATTATATAGCTAAATGGCATGATACTTTAACTGGTATTAATGAGATAAACAGTAGACAATCTAATATTCAAACTTACCCCAACCCTTCAACAGGCATTTTCACTTTTAACTTTCCAGACAACACCGGCAAAAACATCATAACAATATACAATATGTTTGGTGAGAATATCTACAATACCCAATTTAACACAACAACAACTCAAATTGATTTAAGCAGTCAATCCACGGGTTTATACTTGTATCGGATACTTAATCCTGATGGAGTACTAGTGCAATGTGGTAAAATGATGGTTGAGCATTAGGATCATTCATAATTCAGCTACTCGACGCTCTTAATATTCTCTACAACTACGTTTTTTGTGAATAGTAAGTTATTTTGTACAATAGTTTATCATAACAAATGAAAGAAGGTACTTATGAGCAGACGGATTATGCCGCAATGTGTGAAGGGCTAACCCTTTTATTAAATTGTTTGGATGATGTTCTTGACTCGACTGGCGAAAGAGATCGACTCTTATTAAAGAATAAAGAAAAGGTAGTTGAAGCATATTTTCAAGCAAAGAACTATATACCCAAAGAGAGGCTTACCAAAAGATTGAGGATGACTGAAAAAAAGGTCCTTATTTGGGCTGCTCATAAAAAATGCGAGGTATCGATGCTGAAACAATGTTTTAATCGGTATACCAAGCAACTTACAATCCTGGAGCAAGATTTATTAAAGCAATACTTATTCGCTGCTGAAAACAGTCATTTGCCAAGAAGATATATCTGGGCGAAGGCTAGGCGTGAAGGGTTATTAGTTTCAGATCGCACATTTTGGAAGTACATTCTTTCATTTGCCGGTTACAAAGAGAATGCAGTGAAGAAAAAAGTATCCTTAAGTGAACAAATTGTCTCAAAAAAGCCATTTGAAATTCTGCATATGGATAGTACGATGGTTAAATGCGTAAATGGTGAAAGGTTCTACATTCATTTTATCATGGACAATTATTCACGCAAAATATTAGGTGCCGTACCTTCATATAGTAGCAAATCTGAAACAGTGGCGATGAATTTGAAACAAGTTATATCCAAACATCGCCTTTATTATAGGGATATAAAGTTGTATAGTGATGATGGACCTGAAAACCATGGCTCTATTAAGGAATTCCTACAATCAGATAAGAGGATTTTGATTGACCATATCAGAGGAACATTTACCAAAAGAACCAATAATATGATTGAAACATTTAATTACAAGTTTAAATACATTATTCTCAGGAAATATAGACCTTATAGTTTTAAGCAAGTTGAGCGGAAATTACCAGAGATGATAGAATATTATAACAACTTGTATTTACCGGTATTAGATACACTGTCACCTAACGAAGCGATAAAAGGTAGGAAGAAGAAGAGTGTAGAAATTCCTTACAATGTTAAACTTGTGACCCAACGTCGGATGTTGGAAAACCGGCAAATCAATTGTCATGAAATTTGTCCATTGGTCAAACCTACCTATATTGGGAGAACTGAACGAAATAAGCAGGCGAAAATCACTTCTGAGCCAAACACTTCATCACTATCTCTTATATAAATAAATATATTTACAATAGATAGTCGAGAAAAACAAAATAATCAAATCAGTAATGGATCAAGAAGGTTATAATGGTCTTGACATGTATAAAAAGGCAACCTACGTTTGGGATAATGGTAAGTATGTCAGTGTTCGTGAGTATTATGGCTATAAAATAAATCTATACCTGCTGCCTGGCTTCTACGTCGAGGTATGGTATTTTGTAAACGAGAACCGGATTAAGAAGGTAGAATTGGTTAGTGATAATAATATTCTAAAACTCTATCCTGAGATAAAAGAACGTCTTATCACTTTGAATTAACAGTATAGTATTGTGGATATGAACCCCTACCTTAGATAATCTTACCAAATATTAAATTTCTGGTCACCATTCAGAGTATTAAGTACGGGGCTCATTATTGTTGGTTCATCTTCATCCAAAAGATCTTCAAGGTCTTGAATAATAGGGTCTTCAGGTACATTTGGAATGTCTCCAAAAACCGTTGCGATTCCATAAACTTGGTTTGTTGAGTGTATTTTATATTTCAAGGAATGTATTTCCTGCACGGTTATATCATCCGGTATTTCATCTTTTTTTTCAATACCACAACTAAATATTGCTACGGATTGTTCAGTTCGTTTTGCATTTTGCCAAAATGGCATAGGATGATTGTATTTTGAACCATGATGAGGCACTTGACAAATAACCATGGTATCGGAAAAAAGTCTTTTCGTATTTCTTGATATATGACTTTTGGGAGCATCTGCAGTCAGCAAGACATATTCATCACCCCGACTGATTTTTAAAATTGTAGATACACTATTTATATCTGGGTCCGTTGTGACCCTTTTTCCTATATATTTCCCAATTGCTACTTCTAATGAAAGGCAATCATATTCTGTCGGTGCAAGAATATGTATCATTATGTCATCATTTAATCTTACAATAGGTAGCGATTTAGTTGTGATGTGGCCTCCATCAAGAATAATTTTATTTGGTCCATCTTTAAAATATTTATCAAAAGTAAGAAGAAACAATTCCATGTCCCTTGCTTTTTTCGTTTTGTTATCCTTAGAAAACACTTGAACAGTTTCACCTGAAAAAGTATAATAAAATTGTTTAATTGATATTTTTGCCGTATAGCAAAAATCTAAGACATCACTAAATCCTGAAAAATGGTCATGATGAAGGTGAGACAAGAATATAAATTCTATTTCCTTGGGCAACGTAGCTCTAAGATGTTCCAAAATTGGATTGCGAAATTGGTATATAGCACTATCTACAATTCCAATTTTCTTCTGACCGTTATCTGTCCATTCTAATACAATAGAATCACCTTGTCCAACATCTTTGAAAGTAATTTCCAAAATAAAAGTGTTATTTTTTCTTTTGTAGAAATTCAAGCTTACTCAGGCGCTCTGTATCAACTTCTGGGAAATCACTTTCAGGTATAAGTCTCTGATCATCAAAAATTTCAACTTTAAAGGCTTTATGCCTTTTATAATAGTTAAACAATAACCTATTCCCTTCCTTTAAGTTAACACCTTCAAACAATTCTTTCGACAATCTCCGTTCTTTATATGTTTTTTTATCATTCTTTACTATCAAGAAAATTACAGTTACCGTGTCGACATCAATTTTTAATATTTGAGCAGGAATCCGCCTGTATCTAATCCATCTTCCTAAAAAAGAGGTTCCTTCTTGAAGAGGAGTGAATCCGAAAGACTCTACAATACCTTGAAGGGGTTTACTATCTCCAATTTGAGCAGGTTTCATTAAATCACTTGGATCGATAGAAGTTGCAAAAGGAATTACACCTTGTCCAGCTTCTGAAAGTGTACCGTCAATTTTACCAACCTTACCAATAAGTTCTTTAACAGATATGCTCATTTTACTTAAAAATTTTTCAGCCAATGTTCTGCACTACCGGCTAAAAGATTAAATTTACTTATATCTGGACTAGTTTCGCTGCTACTAATCTTGACTTCTATCATCTTACCATTTTCCGCATCCTTCAAGTCTTTATTTCGTTCTGTATTAAATAAAGACAGTTCGTACCTAGTTATATCCGTTTGAACAAAATTTCCAGTGGTCACATATGTTTCATAATCCTTATAATTGAAATGGTAAACGCAGGCAAAATCAATAAGTGGTTCTTTAACTGGATTTATCGGCAAATATTTAGAGATATCTATTACTTCTTTAATATCTACAGAACGAACAATTAACTCATGTTTTATAGTTTTACCAAAACATTCAAGCTTGGAAGTATGTTCATACAAGGAAAAAAACTCGTGAATAATACCTTCTCCATTACCTGACAGCTGAGCAAAATCACCTTCACATACAATGCTGATACCATCCTTTCTAAATTGTATCAGTGAGAAAAAATCATTAAAAATCAATCGAATGCCTTCATTTAGGGTGCCGGCATTCTCGATTGCATATTGAACATTGTCATAAGCAAAAAAGGGCGATGCCAACTTTTTATAATCTTCCTTGAAGGTTAAAATATGGGTGTAATATATATTATATTGAATTCTCCGAATTTTCATCTAATATGATGTTTTAATAAATATTGTAAAAAAAGTGAAAATCTGTTCAAAAGCAGAAAAAATTGGCAAGAACTCTAAATTACATATATCAAATATAAGGCTTTTTTGCAATTTATGCCAATGATTAAGGGTGTCAAGATGTTTAACTATTTTCTCATTAAGTCCAAAATACTGCTTGCACCTGGCATAGTTGGACTAGAGTCGTCTTTTAAAAGCCCCGTATCTGCTCTACTAAATAGTGATTGAAGGATTAATAGTCGATCCTCCTTTTCCATTTTGGATTCTTTAATTAACGACAAGTACACATAGGTTAATTGCTCACGTTCTTCAGCATCCCTAGCTAGATGGAAGGAACTGAAAATAATTTTTGTTAAAGCCCTAATTAAAAATGCTAAGAATGAAATGAATGCTATGAATATAATAGACCATCTTACTGCTCTACCTGTATCACCTGAAAAAACTGATTTTAACATTTCATCCGGTGATTTCCAAAGCAAGAAATATAGTGAAGAGCTTCCAAGTAAAACGAGTATAACAAGAACTGATAGTGACCGCCAACCTTGCATACTTAATTTTTTAGCTCTTTTATTCCAATAATCTGCCGGAGCCTTTAGGCGTAACTGTTCTTCATAAGTCCTTTGTAAGTCCAATATCATTTGATTAGACGAACTATTAAATGATGAGGACTCTTCCTGTGTTTTCTTAAACCAGTTATTAAATGATTCTTCTTTTTCGCTCTTTAAATTATCAATTCCCTTACTATACTCTGCTGATTTACTTTTCAGACTACTTAAAATATCTAAGAATTGCTTTTCTCCTGAATTAATATACTCTTTGAAGTTATTTCGTATGCTATCAATAGAACCCTTCTCTAATTCACTAGCAGGTTGTTTCTGTGAATTGCTTCTTACGGCAAATTCGTATGCTAATAGATTCCCTATAACTGATTCCCTATTAGACCAAGCATTCAAATCAAGACTATTGGTAATAAAATTATACGCTGCCTCAAATGACTTTGGGTGTTTTTTTGCAATATCTAGCAGAAATCTTGTCTCCGGTGCATCATATAAAAAAGGGTTTGATCGAGTGTTAATAACCGCAGCATGTAATCTATTAATGAGAACGTCTGGGTTATACATACGAGTAGACTCTTCATCATTAATTGTTTGAATCACTTTTATTTCCACTTCTTCAAAATATTCCAGTGATGACCTCAGTTCGTAAGGTATATTGCTGTCAATTTTTCCCCATCCCTCTACCTGTTGTTTAACAAATTCATGAATTGCACTTAAGCCTACAAATTTCTTTTGAAAATTGAGGTAAGGAAACTTAAATTCTTCCTCTATTGAATTAAACCAGGCTGCTTTCTCGCTGGATGAAATCAAATCTCTTACTTCCGCTGTTGTCATTTTTGTTTGTGTTTATGCTGACCATGGTCTACAGGTAGTTTTGTTTCCTTTTTATCATTGACCATATGCACTGCTGCATTAAACAGAAAAAGTGCCAGAAACATAACGAATTCAATCGAAATCATTATCCAAATAACAGTCTTGAAATTCATTTTAATAAAATACCCAATACCAATCGGAATATAGATTACAGGAATAGAAACTACTGCTGAAAGTATAAGCGATAAAGCCATACTTGTTCGAGTTGTTGGATTGGGATTTTCTTTTATTTTCTTTAATTGGTCTTTTATGTTATAATAATATACCCAGAGAAAGTTCAACATATATACTGGCGAAACTATTGCCATAGCAAGTACAGTAAGTCGGAAAAGGTCAAGCGAAAAGAATAATTGCTGTTTGAAAACATACATTAAAAGGAATCCTGGGACAAAAATGGAAATTAGCCAGGTGACGAATCCCAATACAACCCCTGGGTTTAACTTTTCTAAATCTCCTATATTAGCCATAGTGGTGAGTATTGTATTTCAAATTTACAATTTGGACATTTTACTGACCTCAATCTATGCGCAAGTTTGGCAATATGGTCCGCCGGGTCATTACTTAAATTCAAGGTGAGGTCATTCATATTCTAATCAATATAATATTGTTCAAATTAATATGGAACATCTACAAATGTTCTGTTGAAAATAGGAAAACAACGTGTATTTGGTACAACTGGTAAATCAGTAACGTATTGTAAGGGAAATACCCCTATCGATGATAGAGTCAATTCATTACTCTTAAGAATAACCTTCAATGGGGGGATCAAAGGTCTATCTTTGGTGGGTATAAAGTCAATAGTACGTGCTTCATCAACTCCAATCTTTTCAAGATGAAACAAATCGATTGGTCTCCCTCTGCTTATAATTTCTGTAAATACCCCATTGGAATAATTCACATTTTTATCTAGTACAAACCTTACCCCAATAACTTCCTTATCATCCCAATGATATTCTAATGTTCTTGTAAAAATAAATTTAGCACCCATAGCTATCACAGTTAAGCAAGTTTATTAATTAGAGCATCCGCATAATTAACCCATAATGTACTGTCATTCAAAATATCTCTTAGGCTTTCCTTACCATTAAAGGAAGAAACGAAACTATCACGGTCAGTTATCTTATTAATTATAATATCCGTAGTCTCCACTTTTTCTAATTTTATTTTGGGATAATCCTGTTTG
>Ga0206897_1051_pt1 | contig 32083 bp, 35 predicted proteins | sample Alteio_BWOrgHeat_49_FD_152972 | JGI IMG/M metagenome (GOLD analysis project Ga0206897, IMG submission 152972) | Enriched cells from forest soil in Barre Woods Harvard Forest LTER site, Petersham, Massachusetts, United States -... | ecosystem: Environmental > Terrestrial > Soil > Temperate forest >... | reverse complement strand
AAAATACCAGATATTGTGTGATAAATATTGAAATAGCAATTCCCACTTTTGTTTTGAAAAATTTATTGTCCTTAAGTGATGGAACCCTGTCCAAAATCACTTTGTGTATCGCAAGATATAATCCGTGTAACATGCCCCATATGACAAAGTTCCAGGAAGCGCCATGCCACAGTCCTCCCAAGAACATTGTGATAAACAGATTAAGGTATGTTCTAAGCTTTGACACACGATTGCCTCCCAATGTAATGTATAGGTAATCTCGTAACCAGGAAGATAGTCCGATGTGCCATCTTCTCCAAAAATCTGAAGGCGAAGTGGCAAAATATGGTCTATTAAAATTGGCAGGTATTTTAAATCCCATGATCATTGCGGCACCTATTGCAATGTCAGAATAGCCAGAAAAATCACAATAGATTCTGCACCTATAGGATAATTGAAGATATCATTTACCATAGGCGAAATGTTATCGCTGAAGAACATTTTTTTGAAAAATCCCATGGCCATCATGGTGACACCAAATTTTAGATTCGAGTTCTCAAGAACAATTAGCTTCAATCTTGTTCCCATTTCGGACTGGGCGATCTGCTCTCGAAACTGGGGCAAGATCTGGCTTGCCCTAAGGATTGGTCCAGCAACTAGAGACGGGAAGAATGTAACAAACAGGGCAAATTCTCTGAAAGTTTTGCTTGGTACTAGTTGTCCTCTGTAGATATCTATAGTATAGGTCATCGTATGAAACGTGTAAAATGAAATGCCTATTGGCAGAACTAGATTTAACAATGGAATGTGACTGCCAAGGCCAAGAGATGTTCCTAATGTATTAAACTGTGAAATTGCAAAATCGGCATACTTGAAAAATCCTAAAAGCCCCAAATTTCCTGCCATGCTACAAATCAAGAGCATTTTTCTTCTTTGTGGACTAGTGGACTTGTATATTGCACCTCCAAGATAAAAATCTAAAATTGTTGAATAAAGTAAAAGTACAATCAGATAGTTACTAGAATAGTAAAAGAAGAAATAACTTGCAAGTAACAAAAATAAATGCTGAAACTTTCTTTTTTTAATTACTGCAATAGATCCTAATACAACGACAAAAAATACTATAAACTGTATAGAGTTAAAGAGCATTTATTTTCCACATCCCCAGAACACAACCATACCAATAGATCATTTTATCGAGTGAGCCATTCATTTTTTCTAAAGTTCCATATTGCTGGAAAAACTAACCACGATAAGACAAAAGATGCCACAAGATTCATGATTGGTTTGTACTTCCAAGTTTTGGAAAGATTATCTCGGAACTTGCAATCAAGCCCATGCGCCATTCCCGTAAGAAGCGAGCCTAGCACAAAAATTGAAGGAATCCAGTATTGGTGCAGTCCAAACGGCTCATAAAATAATACTATCAAAACGATGAGCGGAGAAGTAAAAGTTGTCATAAATTCAGTATAAAAAATCAAGGCCATAAGCGGATTTTTTTTCCAGAAAAATGAACTTACAAACAAGTTGGAACGAATGTAGCCTTTTTTCCATCTTTTTTGTTGTTTGAAATATCCTTTTACATTATCAGGAACATCAGTGTATACAAGGGCTGACGCAACATAGACTGATTTCCATTCAACTATGGCCTGCGCCGTCAAGATTCTATCTTCTGCATCATCATAGTTTGCAGTATCTTCCATCATTCTTCTTGAGATTGGAGCAAGCTCAGTCTTGGCCCACGGTGTTGCTATGGCATAAGAGGTAAGGTCTCTATCATCACTATTGTGAATCCTTGCTTTTATCCAGTAGGGAATAAAGTTGGCAATTGCTTCACGTCTATATCCTGCCAGGCAGCCAGAGCAACACATTACGCTTCCAAAAACACTTTCTGTTGTTTTGTGGATGTTAAACGCGTAATCATACCACACATCTTGACACTTTGTCAAAAAGTTCTTTTGAGCATTCCAGGCTTTTGCATATCCCACAACCGCTCCTGCTTTTGGATCTGCATCAAATGCTTTCATGAATTCCTTGATTGCGTGCGAATCTACTACACTGTCTGAATCAATTAGTACTACAAAGTCCCCTTTTGAAGCATAAAATCCTGATGCGACAGCCTTTCGTTTTCCTTCATTTATTTTATGTATGACTTGTAATGTAGGATGTTTTTTTACCAGGTTGTCGAGAATTTCTTTTGTACCGTCTTTGCTTCCATCGTTTACTGCAATTACTTCGATATTTTTATAGGTAGAACAAAAAATTGCATCAATTACTATTTCTATCATTGCTTTTTGGTTATACACTGGAATGATTACTGACACTAGATCATTTTTTGCCACGCCTTTTGCAGGATTTTTGTAAAAAAACCACCCTACAAATAATATTATCAGTGCATGTATTGGCATCAAAGTTGAATATACAATAAGCGGATCGTTCAGGTCAAGACCCTTTACAATATTGAACAAAATTACACAGGTAATGGCAGTAATACTACAAATCCTCAGGACCCATGCCAATTTACGAACTTGAATTCTATCATTTGCAGCAAACTTTTGATTACATTTTGGAATGTTAATGACTTTGACTTCAGCCAGTGGTTTTGTTTCCAGTTCTACAGTCAAAGCGCCTTGTCTCCATGTACTGTAAGATCAAGCGAAGTCAGATCAGTTGCACTTACAAAATGAAAGTTTTCAGATTTGAATTCTGAAATAACTTCTCCAATTTGACTGACGGGGGTGGAATTATCAAAATTGATTAGAACTGGTTCATCTGAAGGTATGTGTCGAAAGAAACTCGTATAATATTTTGTTCCATTATACGTGACTAGATCAAACTTGAGAAACTTTCCATCATAATATTTGTTGTATTGTTCGTTGTAAGAAAAATCAGCTAAAAGATTTGAACGGTTCAGCAAGGAATAGATGTTTACATCTGTTGCGCCATACGGGGCTCTGAATAATTTTGAATCAATATTTCCAGCCTTATCCACTGCTGCTTTTCCATTTTTTACTTCTTCAAGCTGTGCTGAATAATCTGCAAGGGACGGGATTGATACATAGTCATATGATTCGCTTCCAATGTCGACACCTTGTGGGAAACCAGTAACACAATCAGGATGACGTTCTGCAACTTTACCGATAAGAAATACCGCAGCCTTGACATTATTTTTTGCTAAAACAGAGGAGAGATCATGACACCAATTAGGGAGATTTCGTTCGTTAATTATGTTAAAAGAAAGAAGTATCGGTTGAGTAGGACTAGGGCGTAGGAATTCCGGTAAGATCAGTAGAACTCCCATTGTTATTACTATGCCAGTGATTATTGCCCCCACATGTACGATCTTCATATGATATCAACCTCTTGCGAGAGGTACTTCCTGTGCTGCTCGTTGAGTTAGGTGGAACCTATATTGTGCATCAACCATCTTTGCAGCTCTTATCATACTTGTGACCACAGAGTTTCTTGAGAAATCAAGAAACATTTGACTGTCTTTTGGAAGACAGTGACCTCCGATACCATCTCGTGCATCAAGGACTTCGATATTCCATTTTGTGTTTATAGCATCGCGGAGTTCGTCAAAATTAAGAGATGAGTTATCACAGACCATCTTGATCTCCTCTGCAAATGCGATCTCAAGATATCTGTAAGAGTTCTCTACAACTTTGGTGAGCTCTGCTATATCTGGCGAGCTTACCTGGTGGAGTGGGATTTGAAGCAAATTTCCGTAAAAGTTCTTTCCTTCCTTTATACAGCATGGTTCGCATCCTCCAATAACACGTACTTGTCTTACACCGTGCTCTTCTTTTTCATGCACAAAGAATCTATGCGGTACATGTACCACATGTAACCTATGACCTAGGATTTTTTTCACTTCTTGGGTGGTGCCTCTAGTTACAGTTGAATCTATTCCAACTAGAGCGCCAGTCTTGCCTTCATATGTCAGTCGTTTTGCTATATCCACCAATCCATCAAGATATGGGACAAACATGTCCTCAGGTTTATGTGTCGATATGCATACGACATAATAGTCATACCCCTGGAAATCTGTAGCGGCCTTTTGTATGACCTTATCTTTGAGTGCTCGTGTGATTGCATCTTTGTTGATGTCAAATCCATCTACATGCAATCCAAGAGATGTCATGTACTCTGCATTGCTATGACCTATCTGGCCAAGGCCGATTATGAGAATTTTTTTCTCAGATTCTTTAGGAATAAGTTTTTCAAACATTATGTTTGTCCTCCTGTGTCTCTTGCCAACATTTACTATGATACCAATCTTCACCAAAAATTACATCCTTTTCTACAAATTGCATTTCCATACCACAAGTACGACATGATACGACCTTTGAAAAAATCATCGTGGTTCCAAATTTTGTTTCAATGTCATCCTGTACATTTTGTTTTTGTCCGATGCTCTCATGAATTTGTTCTGTCATTTTCAGTGAATCCACTTTTGGAAAATAGCTTATAGGAATTTGGGTTCTATCTGTGTCAGACTGTGTCAGTGATAACTTTTGTGAGAAAGATATATAGACATGATTTTTTGGAAAATTCAAATATAATTTTGTCTTGAGAGTTTAGAGATAATCTCTATGAGAAAACTCAAAGACAATTATGCCTGCATGATGTGATTCGTTTGTTATTATGATCTTAAGTGATTCCAATATTGTTCGGATGTATTGTTGTACAAATGTTGACCATTTGGAATCATTTCCAGTGCAAAAGACGAGTCGGTAATGAGTACCTGTTATCTTGTGCGTGAGTTCAAACCAATTACAATATTTTGACAGCATTGTAAGATAATTGTAAATCACGTGATCAATGTCATATGGCAATCCCATTATATCAAAAAGCTTTTTGACGACGTTTGGCCCATTTTTTACAATTTCGTGCATATCGGGCTCTCGTATTTTTGATACAATGTTCAAAAACAGATCATGTGGAATTATCATGTTTGGAACTACATTTACTGTTTCATCATACGTGGCGTTTTTATTCAAAATATTAGTAATCATGGCGTTTAGCGTCAGATCCTTCTTGTCTGCATTTTGTTTGAGAGTTTCAAGAAGGTCACTTTGCAGCCTCAAGGTGAGCCTGTTAGTTGATACGCGTTTCAAGACTTCCATATCACGTGCAACTCCAAAGAGAGGTTGGTGCTAAATCAAAAGATACGCCAGAACTACAAATAGGATCTATATCCCCGGATTGCAAATGCCCATCATTCCCACCATCTCTAGATGGACCATTTTTAAAGAGTCTCTGTGTCAACCTGCGTCTATCTGCGTCAAATGATATTGTTTCCCTTCGTGAGATCAACAAGAGTGTGTCATATTGCGTCATCTGTGAATTTTAATTTTTTAACAGTATTAACAATTGCGCAGGAATCCGATGTACGAATCATCACAGGTAAATATTTTACATAAATTAAATTTTTATGTCAAAATACACAAATGTACCGGATATTTGTAATAATACAGTACATAAGAAATAAAATATTTATGGAATCTATACGTCAAACAGCTTTTGGCATACATTGTAAAACATTTACAGATGCACTTGTCAGGTGTTATCTATGTTGTAAACTTGAAGATTGCAACATTCTCGTGCGCTAGCTTGGCATTGATCGTAATTTTCAGGGATTCTAGGATATTTGTTACATATAACATGAGAAAATCAATCCATTTTGTGCCTAATTGTGTCTCAAAAACTAGCCTATGGGCCTTGCCACTCCCAGTATTGTTGAAACTATACCAGCCACAATATTTTCCCATTATAACAAAATGTTTGTCCATTACTTCTTTGAGCGTATACTCTATACCTTGGATTGCAAAAATTTTCTTGATTATATCTGGACCTTCCTTTGCAATTTCTTCCAGATCATTTACATCTAATTTGTCAATTATACGTGAAAATAAAACATCAGACACTGTTACTGCAGGCAGTGTGTTTATTTGCATGTCATATGACACATTTTTGAAAAGAATCTTTGTAATCAATGCATTTAATGGAAGATCTCTCTTATCTGCTTCTTTTTTTAGTACATTTGATATTGAATTAGGTATTCTTAGCGTCATACGCTGTGTACCGGATACATTATCAAATTCGTCCATATTCCTAGTCCTACTTATCAGCCGAAGATTTTCTATTTAAGTTAATGTCATTGTATAATGAGCTAATTACGAGTGGCATGATTTTTTTCTTGTGTGAATCATGATGGAACCAGTTGCTCTATGATAACATGATAATAGAAATTATCTAGCTTAAACTCCATTGTAGTTGTATAGGTTGTAAAATTTACCCCAAAGTTTGTGTCATTTGTTTGCACATCAGGCAACTGTTCTGCCTTGTCTCCTGCCAGCTGCAGTATAGAATCAAAATCACTTTGACTGATATCAGTTGTAAATGTATGAACACCATGAAAAGGTGGTGGCACAAACTTGCTAAATGCCTGGTCTATTGCATTTTTGAGCACGGGAATTTTATCCAGTGTTGAATTGTCAAGAATTTTTGTATTGATATCAATGTCTTGCAGTTGCTGTTGCGTGTGGATTTTTTCATTTCCTGGGCTTGTTTCGGCAGTTGCGCTCAATCGTATTACGGCATTTGAAGCAGGTTTGTAGATCTCTAGAAATATCACAAGTCCAGATAATATGATACCAACTGCAATCAATGCAATTATTCCAGTCTTCATGGTATTTTCTATACCAGTTTAGAATTTAACTGATGTTCATCATGATTACATCATAAGATAATATGGTAAAATCCAGTCTGGGAGAAATTAGTTTAGTAGCTTGTCCTTGTATTCTAGTATGGCTTTTTTAATCTCGGTGTAGCTTCCTGTCAAGTTTCCAGTCTTTTCAAAGTCTGTCAATGTGGATTCTAATTTTTGTACAAAATCCAGTGCATCGTCGTTATTCTTTTTTAGTTTCTTTTTTAGCCCAATGATTTGTCCCGGGTCCATTGTTATATCATAACACAGAATCTAGTATAAACATTGTTTTTAGTTTCATGTAACATAACAAAAACTCGTGCGTGATTTTTATTTAATTTATTTTATCATCTTTTATGACGGTTTGATGCATCATATTGTTTTGCCCTTGTTTCATTATAGTTAATCTGTAGCATCATATGTCTGAGTTTTTTTCGCTTGTTCTCGTCAGGAAAGTGAATTAGCATAAATTCATCAAGCTCTTCGATTCCCCGTTCATCAAGTATCTCTAGTGCAATTCTTCCGGCTTCTTTTGAATTGTCCATCCCACACTTGCTGCACATGGTTCCCCGTACAATTTTGCCCCTGCATGAAGAGCTGATACAGTGCATCATGAAATAAAATCAGTGTATGATCTATAAAAACAGCCCGAACTTGTCCTAGGTACAATTATGAAAATTAATGGTATACATCAAAGCATTAATTTTGCATGAAATGACAAAAAAGAAAATGGCTGAGCAAGAGTGCCTAGAATGCATGTCAAAGAACACTGGCGAATACATGGATCCAGTCGAGAAAAGTGATGGAATGCATTACTATTATCTGTGTGAAGATTGCAAATACGAGTGGGAAGTCATACGAAAGTAAGTTCTGGATACATCCCACAAGTGACAGAAATTGCTAAATTACATGGTCTGAATTGAGATAACAATGAGTTTTGAAGGAATAGATATTCAGATTGAGAAATACACAAAGAAAATTAATGAAAAAAATGAACTGCTAAAAGATCCAAACTTGACCCAAGAGGCAAAAAATAGATTAGAGTCAGAGATCAAGAGCGCGACACTTGAGAGAAACAAGTGGAAGATGCGAAAAAATAACCTGTTTACTACAAGACACAAGAAATAAGAAAATAGATTTAGTGTGATTTTATGGATTTTGTGACAGGTCTCATGCCACTGTGGATATCGTTCTTGCAATTGTCACAGAGAAATTTATCAAGGGATCCTTTTCCATAATGACCACACCTACAACTTGTACAAGAGCATAACACCCTATCGTATTCTGTCATGATTATACCAAACAATATAATCAATATTAATATCTGCTTTGAGTAGGTTTTAGGTCCTCTACTAGCACTTGGACTGACTTGAACATGGATTTTACTGCAAAGTTTACCTCTCGCAAGTCCTGGCCGGTATTGCCAATCAAGTCCATCATGTTTTTGGCAGATTTTGCAAATTCCTTTGCTTCATGTATTACACCTGTCTCTTCCATCAGTTTGATGGTACTATGCATCTTTTCAGAGGCATCGTTAATGTTTTGTGTAATCAAGCGAAAGTTTTCTATGTTTTTTACCATCTCTGGCGTTTTGAGTGCCTCAATTACATCCTTTACCACTTCGCCCATATCCATTATTTTTCCAAGCGATTCCTGTACTCCAGGTGCTCTAATCTGGCGCATTATTTCCACTGCACAAGATACTGTTTCTCTTATCTCTTGAATTTTGCCTGGTTTTTCTACTGCCATTTCTATGGACCTCCCAGAAATAGCGTGCAGAGAAAGACTTTGCCCATTGCAAGCAGATGTTCTTTTCCATCTACCCATTGCATTATCTGGACTGCACAGTCTAGACATTTTGTGAGTGTTGCCGAGTCGGTCATGAGAGTTTTGCTCCCTCGAGTTTTTTGACTGTCTGTATGTTTGTCATGATGGTATAGTGTCAGAAAAATTATTTATCAGTTCAATACAATTTTGCAACAAAAATGTTGGATTGTGCCTAGTGGTATGATATAATCCAGGCATGGTTTTGGTATGGTTAATTAAAACGCACAAAAAACCACAGAACATGGGTGACGGAATAGGCGGACCAGTAATTGCCTGTCTATCAGGAAATACCTTTGACATGTCAGTTACGCATTTTCGCAAAGACAATAAAGAAGAATATGGAAATGTTGAAAGAATCATGATTGCAAAAGTGGACAACCCAGAAGATCCTCAGTATGAGGAAAAGACAATTGCGGATTTAGAGCGTGCACTAAAGGGCAAGTTTGTCACATGTAACGTACAATATCGTGATTCCAAAACTGACTGGTTGATTTGCAACGTGTTTGTTCAAAACCCTCCAGAGTAGACATTTGTGTTGACATTATTTTGATTTTCTTTTTCAGACTTTTGATTCTTGTAAATTCCAGCAATTTTTGCACAGATATCCTTTGAGGTTCCACTCTTTTTTTGCATGACGTGGAAAAAACCCAAGTTTAGCATTGCATACGATACAGTTTTTTTTTAGTTCATTGTCTGAGTTTTGCCATTCGTTAAAACAAGGCTCACAAAGCCACCCCTTTAGGTCCCATTCTTTTTTTGGTTTCCAGAGGTTGAGTCCCCCAGGCTCTGCACCGCATGCGACACATACATCATCGCTCTTTTTTTTGGGAAGGGGTTTTTTCATAAAATCTACAAAGCATTTTGCGCACAGTTGACCTTTGATGTTCCATTCTTTTTTCGGTTTACTGGTGTTAGGAGTTCGCTTGTTGCATACAGAGCAGTATTCCTCTTTTTTGCTGCCAAATAATCCCATTACATACATACAAAAGTCATATTAGAAAAGGATTTGACCACGAGAATCCAATCAGTCAAAGGATTGCCATACTAACATCATCCCGTTGGAGTTCTGATGGTCAGTAGCATGACTTGGACACAAGATAAATTGTTTACCATACCGCTAGATCTTTTTCCTATAGAAATTGCTAAATCTGGCAGTCCAATCAAAGAAACTGTAAATTGAAACTCAATTCATTGTTTGTGGCATCATTGATTACATTTGGTCTTTCGGCATCATCATTTCTTGTAATGAGGGAATACCAGTCCCACATTGCCGGATGGTGCGCAGCAGGTTTTGGCTTTGTTGCAATCATAACCATGATGGTTCCTGGAGTGCAAAAACTACGCAGTGGAAAAATTGCAAAACCCAAAGTCTAGGTATCTTTTGGAGTAGGTTTTTTCCTGCGAAAATATACAGTAAACCCCCCACCAACTATTACTAGAACAATTAGTATAATTGCAAATTGTGTCTGGTCCACATAGTCCCACATGACAGGATCACTACCAGGATTGACTTGTGCTTGAACGTGGTGTACAGTTAGAAAGAACAGTGTCAGTATGCCAAATAATCCTGCACGAATCTTCATTAAAATTATCATTTTGAATTGACTATAAAGAATTACGGATTATTTTCCAATCGTAAAACTAGCTATCACGGTAATTTTGGCGTATATTTTGGTTGAATCTTCAATGTTGGAATTGTATTTTTGGCAGTGTTTGGCATTTGAAGAGGCATAGGTGTACTAGACTTGGAAGATTGAGGTTCATGCGCCTGTGTGGCTTGGGTGGCCTGGTGTGCATTAGAGGCCTGCTGAGAATTTTGTGTGTTATGAGCTTGTGTTGCTTGTTGTGCTATAACACCAGCATAGCTGGTTCCACCATTTTGTACATAAGTTGCCTGGGCCTTGTAGTTAGAATTCTGTGGCGATTGGTTATCAAATTTGGATGGTACTAGTGCTGGACATTTTGACACGCTATTATCTGGTGCAAGTGAACCGTTAGGACATTTCATTGCAGTCGGTACAGTAAATGTACTCTTTGCGGTATACTTGAAAGTCAAGGCCGCAGCATATGAGGGTGCAAGAACCAATCCTGATGATATCATTAAAACGAAAAGTGTGGCCAAAATAACTTTAGGTACCAAATTCATGGCTGTTTTATAATATCAACATATTTTAGCATTTCTGGTATCATTGTATCGTATACTTTCAAATCTAGACAATTCTTTAATTGTTATAACTTTACAAATTTTCCTGGATTATTATCACATTTTGTTTTCTTTATTCGCTTGGGTGAGATTTCAAAACCATCCATGGCATTTAACGTGCATCACCTTTAGATTTGTAATGTTGTAGTTTGATGCATTTCCATCCACATGATGAATGTTATACTCATCATCATCAGTTATGAGTCGTTTACATCTATAACACATGAAATTCTGACCCCGTGCAACTTGGATCTTTGTAGGACGCCTGAGTCTTTTTCTTGTGTTGTTATTTCCAGAAAAGTTTGACAACTATACAGTCAATGACGTTTTTACAATATAGGTCTAGTTATTGGTTAAATATCATTTTCAAATGACGGTCTATACTCTAAATCAAATCCTATACAATTCCCGGAAAATTCTTTAATTGTAATAACTTTGCAGATTTTCCACTGTAATTCTGAATGTTCTATAAATTTCTGCCTACAAATAGGACATTTTGTTCTCTCAAGCATTGCTAGTTTTTAGGCAAAGGACATTAAAATCATTTTCACGTTAGACGGATATAGTAACAATACAAGACCAATCGAATGTGTTATAGTGTAGACAACATTTGATAGATGTATGAAGTCAAACAGTAATCTAGTGCCATGGAACAAGAAACATTTTGCTATTGTTACACTTGTCACAGTTGCATCTGTTATCAGCATATTTGTTGCAAATAGTGTAATATTCAAGAACCATTCTTCAGCCATCTTTTGGATAATACCATTTCTGATATGGATGGTCTTTAACTCAAAGAGAGGAATGTTTGGAAAAAAATACTATGGTCCTGTACCATGGTCAGTCGCAGTAGTGACAAGTGCACTAGCAATAATACTTGTTAGCAGTATGAAATGATGATTTTACTAGAGATGTTGAATTTCAAACAAAATAACTAGAATACAATTACATTCTGATCTTAATTTCGTATGCTCTAAAATTTTATTATACATGGCATGATTTAACTAGGAATTAGACATAGCAGAGATCATGGGCGAGAAAGCATTTGGAATAGAGAGGTTTCTTGCACCTTCACTAAACAAGATAGAGGATGAATTAAGGTCAATTCATGCTGAGATTAATACGGTAAAGACAAGAATGGATGAATCTGACAAGAGGATGACAAAGTTAGAAGAAGAGTACAAACATTTTACAATCAAGATGGACAGGACTGACGATGGAATGACAACAGAATCCAAAGTCTTGTTTGATAGCATAAGTGAGATGGAAAAGCAAAATAGAGATGAGATTGATATTCTAAAACGCACGATTGACGTTGCACAAAGAAGACTGGTCACACTAGAGGCCAAAATGAAAGATCTTGGCCAGTGATTGTATCTTAATTAAGAATAATTTTAGAATCTTTTACTTTAATTGAAAAGCAGTAGCCTTTGAGGAATTTTATGTAGTGGTTTTGTTGACCTATTTGCGTCATGAAGTTTTTTCATCCAATTTTTCAGGATTAGTCATTAGTGAAATGAAATTTGATACAAATTGATTTTCTATGATGTTTATAGACATCATGAATACGCTGTTTTCTTTTTTAAACAGATAAGCAATAGGAGAATTATTTTTATCAAGAACTATTGCATTTTCATTAATCTTATTTTTTGCATCACCCCATGAAATTGCTCCTTCAGAAAAATTAAATTCAGCAAGGGATTCAAGAGGTATGATCACATCGTCTTTTTTTCGTTGTGCTATGTGAGATAATTCTTCTTTTGTTTTGATATTGCATATTTTATAATCAGCATATTCTGGCTCATTGAAATTTATCTCTTTCATACTCTTTACCATTTCTTCAGCTACTCTCACAAAAATTGTAGGATCTTCAAGTATTTTCTGCATTGTTTTAGCTAGATCAAACTTACCAAGAGACTCATATTTTTTCTCAGATCCTTCTGTGGTTTTATGTATGTCTAAAATTCCATTTTCTCGAAAGACCATGGTTTGATGTTCTTCTGGTTTATCTAAATCCTTAATGATGAATTTGTTATTGCTAAACCCAAGAAAGATCTTCTCAAATGCTTTGATCCTTTTGATGTTATCAAATAGGTCATCCATAAAATGGATAGATCTTATTCATACAAAAGGAATTTCCAACAAATCATAACCTTCGTCATTATCTGATGATACCAAAAAACAAACACAAATTTAGGAATGAAAAGGGGGTTTTCCTTTTTTACTCGCTGTCGACGTACTCGTCTGGTGTTGGTACTTCTGGTGCCAATCCCTTTCTCTTTCTAATATCAGCAATCACTTTGGTCAAAATCGAGTTTGGAACTGGAGTCCATGCCTTGAAATGTGTATTCCACATGGCACGTCCTGCAGTCTGTCCTCTCATTATTTCTGACAAGTCAAATGTTTCAGATGCTGGAAGCTCACCTGTTATGATGTGTATGACACCTTTTTGTTCCATGTTTAGCACTTTGCCTCTTTTTCCAGATATTACACCTGCAACGTTACCAATCATTTCTTGTGGAACCCTAACTTCGATTCCAAGCATTGGCTCTAGCAATACAGGATTAGACAACAACATAACACCAGTACAGGCTCTTCTTGAAGCAGGTCCCAATTGGGACAAGCCTCGGTGAGCTGGATCCTCGTGAGGAACGAAATGATGGAATGTAAACTTGCATCCCCTCACCTGTTCTCTTGCAAGTGGACCCTCTTTTACAGAGTCTTCAAAGCCAGATAGTATAGAATCAGTAGATTCTCCGACAAACTGGACACCTTTTGTTCCATCTACTACGACATTACCTCTAATATCAAATCTCATTACACGTTTTGCCTCATCTCCATCCCAACCTGCAGCCTTGAGTATGGTAGCAACTTCCTTTTTGTCCTTGTATTCGTTTAATGTTCCATTTCGTATCATCTCGGCAATTTTTTCATCTAATGGTTCTACCTTCATGAATATCTTGTTGTGTCTGTTTGGTGATTTTGACATGATAGGTCCTGCAGAACCACGAATTGTTTCTCTATAGTTGATCAATGGCTGCGATGTAACAATTTCCACCTTGGCATCTGCAATTAATGCAGTTGCAATTTCAAGGTGTAGCACACCCATACCAGCAATTACAGTCTCACCTGATTCTTCGTTAATTTTTACAACCAAGTTAGGGTCTTCTATTGTAATACGGTTTAATGCTTCAACTAGTTTTGGCAAGTCTTTAGGATGTTTTGGCTCTACTGCAATTTGCACGACAGGTTCGGATACATAATGAATTCCCTCAAATGCATTGATGCCTGCAACTGATGATAGAGTCTGACCTGCTCTTGCATGTTCTAGTCCAAGCAAAGCCGGAATGTTTCCTGCTGCAAGTTCTCCGACCATTTCTCTTTGGTTGCCCATGAAAAAGTTGACAGATTGGACCCTGCCTTCTCGTTTTGTATCAATCAAATGTATTCTATCACCGTCTTTTATTTTTCCAGAGAATAAACGTCCAATTGCAACAGGACCTGCCGCAGGATCTACTGTCATGTTTACAATCATCATAACAGTCGGGCCGTTGTCATCACAGTTTAGAAGTGCTTTACCAATATCAGAATCTAAATCTCCTTTCCAAATCTTTGGAATTCTGTATTTTTGTGCAACATCAGGAGATGGGTGATGTTTTACAACCATTCCAAGTACTGCATCATACAATGGGGCTTTTTCTGCCAATTTCTTGACATCACCGCCCTCAGAGTATGCTTCGTAAATATCCTTGAACGAAATTCCTTTCTTCTTCATTACATCTGCGTTAAATCCCCACTTGTCCTTTGCAGAACCAAATGAGACACTGCCGTCCTGAATGCTTACCTTCCACTTTTCCTTGTATTCAGGTTCTGCATAGATATCGATTAGTCTGTTAAAGTTTGTAATAATTTCAAGTAACCATTCTTGCATTTTTTCTGGAGGCAATCTTAGCTCCTTTATGAGACGGTCAATTTTGTTGATATACAAAACAGGTTTCACTCGCTCTTCTAATGCCTGACGAGTTACGGTTTCTGTTTGTGTCATGATACCTTCAACAGAATCTGATACTACAACTGCGCCGTCAATTGCTCTAAGACTTCGTGTAACTCTACCAGTAAAGTCAATGTGTCCTGGAGTGTCTATCATGTTGATTACGTATTCCTGTCCATTTTGTTCATAAAGCAAAGTAACGTTTGCTTGAACGATTGTCATCTGTCTGTCTTGTTCAAGTTTCATGGAATCAAGTGCAAGAGCTTGGCCTGCAACAGATGGACTGATGATACCACTTGAAGCTAAAAGACTATCACTCATTGTTGTCTTACCGTGATCTACGTGAGCAATGACACCAAAGTTGCGTATGTTCTTTTTGTTACCAATAATACTTAGAATTTGATCTGTAGCCTTGAATTTCATGGTTTAGCTAAATCCTTTTCTAGCCGCTATTAAACGTTTAGAAGAATTATAAAAAAAATCAATGGATCATGGAAGATCTAGATCTTACATTTTTTCATCCAAGATCTTGTTTTGATTTTTTTGCAACAAGATTGTAAAGTGATGGCCCATAATTTTGCAGAACATCATTTTACAGCAATATCTGAAATTTCCACTAAAATGTATAAACTTGATTTTTATTATAGGCACAAAAACCACCTTTCGTGGACATAACAATAGGGCACACACCTGATGCTGATGACGCTTTCATGTTCTATGGAATGCTGACTGGTAAAGTCACCTCACCTCACTTTAACGTAAAACATGTTGTAGAAGATATTGAAACCTTGAACAGGCGTTCGTTGAAACACGAGCTAGATGTTACCGCAGTATCTGCTCATGCTTGCGCATATCTGGATAAATACACCATATTGCGAAGTGGTGGAAGCTTTGGCAAGGGTTATGGTCCAATCGTAGTTGCAAAGCAAGACACCAGCGTAGAAAAATTACAAAAATCAAAGATTGCAATTCCAGGAAAACTTACTTCAGCATTTCTTCTTTTAGAGTTGATGATTGGCAAGTTTGATTACATCGAAATGAAATTCAGTGACATTCCAGATGCAGTTGCAAGTGGTGCAGTTGATGCAGGCCTTGTGATACATGAAGGACAGATTACATATGATCAAAAAAATCTAGTAAAACTTCTTGATGTTGGCTCGTGGTGGAGAGACAGTACAGGAGGCCTTCCAGTTCCACTTGGAGTAAATGTCATGAGCAATCATTTTGGAATTGAGACAATCAAAAAGTTTGACGAGTTCTTTCGCGAATCAATCGTATACGGCATGGCAAGACCTGGTGAAGCATTAGACTATGCAATGCAGTATGGTAGAGGACAGTCAAAGGAAACCATAGACAGATTTGTTAGAATGTATGTAAACGATGTCACAATAGAGATGGGCATATTGGGAGAGCAGGCAATTAGAAACTTGTTCCAGTTTGGAATAGAAAAAGGCCTTGTTCCAGAGTTTGAGCTTCGCATAGCTTAAGTTATTTACTGCTTTCCAGAAATTAGTATAATGGACAAACGTGTCTTTGCACTTGGCATTGCAATGCTAGCTGGAGGTTTTGCAGTTTATGGATATCTAAATGAAAACGTGCCAGCCGGAAAAGCAGACATGTCAGATGATGAAATTAATGCCTTGCATGAAGCCGAAGTTGTCAATGCAGGATTGAGCAATATTGCAGGACTAGTGGGCGGACTTGGATTTTTTATTACACTCATAAGCATTGGCCTGAAGCGCAGAAAAAAGGGCGGCGTAGGCAAGCCAGTCACGCAAAAGCCTGCTACCGAAGTCTAGAACATGCAGGTTATAGCCAAAAACGACTAAAATATCCAATTTTAGCGATCAAACTATCTTATAGAACAATTCTCCAAATAATTTTATAATGACTTCATCCTAACCTTTTATCAAGATGAATAATACCCAAGTCATACAATTTGACGAATTGTGCAACAACATACTGGATATCAACAATAACATACAATCTGTTTCTATCATCAACAAGCACGGAAGAGCAATAGAGCGAAAGACATGTGATCAAGTTGACCCACAAGTAACTGACCAAAAAATCGAAATGTTTTTCATGCAATGTGTGTTGACAATATCAATGGGAAGAGACTTTGACGAAGAGTTTGGCGAAATTGGTTATGTCCACGTCGACAGAAAGAACCTGTCAATGTTTTCATTTCCACTATTTGACCACATTGTTCTTGTCACAAGCAAAGCAGCAATGAGCCCAATAGCACTTGCTAAAAAAATATCAACAGCCATCAAGAAATTCAAAAGTACACAACATGCAAACAACCACTCTCTGCAAAACGGTACATGGCCAGATACATCAAAACAGGAAATAATGCAACTTACACCTGCATAAAGTTACAATCTGAAAACTAGTCGTAAAAAAATTGTAGATGATATTCTAGAATTTTTTTAAAACTTTGAAGAACGTATCTCTCTGAGCAGGTTCGCGCCCAATTTCTTTTATCATGTTTGCAAGCTCAATTATAGAAGAGTTTGTTCCCTTGCCTGCTGCCTTGTAGATTTCTTCAGAGAATGCAGTTCCCACTAGATCGTTTCCACCATATGTGAGTGCAACTTGTGCAAGTTTCTTACCAAGTGCAACCCAGTATACAGAAATGTTGTCAAGCTGGTTTGCAAGCATCAGTCTTGAGACGGCAGTCACTCTAAGATCATATGTAGACGAGCTCTCAGAGGTCACCAACCCCTTCTTTTCAAGCTCTGTATTATCAAGACTAAACTTTAACGGTATCAGTGTAAGAAATCCCTTGGTCCTCTTTTGCACTTCGCGTATCTTGACCAAGTGATCAATGATATGTTCAGGTTTTTCAATGTGTCCAAAGAGCATCGTCACATTGCTTTTGATTCCAAGGTTATGTGCTTGCTCTATAGTATCAAGCCACTCTTGTCCAGAGCACTTACCACGAACTATTTTATTTCTAACATCAGGGTGAAAGAGCTCAGCACCTCCACCAGGCATGGTATCAAGTCCAGCAGTCTTGAATCTAGTCAAAACCTCTTTTACAGAATTTTTTGTCAGTCGTGCAATGAAAAAGACCTCTGCTGCAGTTAATGCCTTGATGTGCATCTCAGGATGACTCTTTTTTATGGTCTTGAACATCTCTTCGTAATATTCTAGTGGAAGTTCAGGATGAAAACCGCCAACAATGTGTACCTCTGTTGCACCCAGGCTTTTGGCAATTGCAACACGGCCCTCGATATCTTTTGCAGATAACGTATAAGCATCAGATTCGGTTCCCTTTCTATAAAATGCGCACATTTGACAACTTGCAGCACAGACATTTGTGTAATTCATGTAGTATGAAGCTGCAAAGGTAACTTGCTGTCCAACACTTTTTTGCCTAACCAGGTCTGCTGCTGCACCAAGCATGTAGAGATTATCATAAGACATCAACTCTATTCCGTCGTCATAGGTGAGCTCTTCGCCTGCAATTGCTTTCTCAAGTGCTTCAGAGTCCTTGACTAGTTTTTCCAGCATGATATCACTTGAATTTGGTATCAATATAAAATTAACAGGTAGCGCTAGATTATTGTATCTCAGCATGAACACAAGTTTGATGAAATTGCACCACATCGGCATTGTAGTAAAAAGCATCCAGGAATCACTGGGTGAGCTAAAGAACTATCTTGACTTTGAGACAACTAGTGCCATAATGCCAGTTGGCAGCCAAAAAGTCAACATCTGTCTCCTAAAAATAGGAGACCCATTTCTAGAGTTGATCGAGCCATCATCACAAGATTCTGCAATAAGCGAGTTTGCCAAGTCCGGAGGAGGAATTCACCACCTGTGTTTTGAGGTAAAAAATATCGAATCAGAACTAGAAGAATTTGCAAGAAAAGGTGCAACCATTCTGGTAAATCCTGTCAAAGGTTTTGATGAGCGCCGTATTGCATTTTTGGATCTGAATACAAAAAATACCAAATGTGGTCTTGTCGAACTCTTGGAAATAATTAATTAATTTTTAATTTCAAGCTAGACCTGTACGAGATTGCAATTATGGAAACTAGTGATAATACCAATGCAATTGATGCAAGCGGGCCAAACTCTGGCACAAATGTTGTGCTCTTTGAAAATACAATCGTATGATTTCCACTCTGACCCTCTTGCCACACCATGTATACAACATTTCCTAGTGTAGCCATGTCATTTTCATATGACTCTGTTTTGGAGTGACTCAGGTTTGTAGCGTTTTCAAATGTATTTCCACCATCAGTGCTTTTAGTAATCATGACATCAAATTTTCCAGGACTGCTGTCGACCCAGCTTACATAGATATTTCCATCAGATGCAATCTTTGGCCATCCGGATGGACCAAAATTATTGCTCAAGTTTATTGGCGTGTCAAAAGTGTCTCCATTGTTAGTGCTTTTTACAAAATAGACATCATAGTTTATGCCAGTCATGGTCTGGGTCCATGTGACATAGATGTTGTTTTTCCATACTGCAAGCTGTGGATATCCAGAATCACCTTTGAGACTTGTAATGTCAATAGGTTTTGCAAATGTGTTTCCGCCATCAGTGCTTTTTGTGAAAAATATATCATAATTTCCAGATGTGTTATCCATCCATACAGCATACACATTATTTCCAGATACTACAACCTCTGGTGTTCCTGATTGTCCAGTGGTGGTGCTGATGTCAACTGGAACATGAAATGATGCGCCAGAATCGCTGCTCTTGCTTAGAAACACTTCATAGTCGCCCCTGCTGTTATCCTCCCATGTGAGATAGACCTGGTCTGCATTTGCAGATAGTTTTGGAATCCCAGAATTTCCAATGTTATGAGTTACGTGTAATGGTGCTCCAAATGTATTACCTTGGGCATCACTTTTTGCAAATATTACATTAGTAGAATTGTCGGCAGACTTTTCAATCCATGACGAGTATACTTGGTTCCCAGATAGTGCTATCTGTGGAAAGGCTGAAAGTTGCGATGCGTCGCTTATCTGCACTGGTTTTTCAAAACTAGTGCCTCCGTCTAGGCTTTTTGTCACCAATATGCTAGATGCGCCAGAAAGCGATGATTGCCATACCACATAGATGTGATTGTTATTTTCTACAAATTGTGGATAACTTGACTGGCCGTTTGTTGCCCCGGATAAATTAACTGGACTGGCAAATGTATTTCCACCATCCATACTTTTTGAGAAAAAGACATCAGACTTGCCATGACTTGATTGAGTCCATATTGCAAAAATTCCATCACCTGATACTAAAACATGTGGCAATTCAGAATCAGCAGAGACTTGGCTAATATTTACATCATCTGTAAAACCCGGTGGTTGCACCTGGGCAAAACTAGATCCAACTCCTGCAAATACAGATAAACTCAAAATTATCGCAATTAGAATTTTCACGCATTTACTGCAAACTACCAATATAATACAGTATCACAGCAAATAAAATTCAGATATCCTCATTTTTCATGTATGAAATAAAATTTGGGTGAAATTGCTATCACCACACTTACATGTTTTAGCTGTTTTCCTCTTTTTTACGTTTCTTCATTAATTCATCAAATTTTTTCTGGATAAATTCTTTAGAATGCTTAGTTTTCTTCATGATAATTTAACAGATCAACGTGCTTTATATTGTTAGATTAAGGAATATAGACTCGTTACAAAACTAGTTCAAATTTTTATTCTACACTGATTATCTTGCCAGTGATATCATCGACTTGTAGGTTTCTAACGCCATAACCTGATGATGAATGAACCTCTGCGTGCACAGACCAAATTCCATTTTCAAATCGTACCACTTCGATATTACGAACTTCATGATGTTGTTGTAAAAATTTTCTTGCTATCTCTTCTATCTTGTTACCATTAATCCCAATTGGTGAATATTTATTCAATTCTAGATGACTACACCATCCTTTACGCAAGCATGATACAAAAGAGAGTTCCATTAGATCAGGCAAAGATGACAGAAATAGTTCCCAATGGAACCTCTAGTCCGTTAAAAACCAAAAGTTTTGAAATAATGGTTTTTGTAATGGATTAGTGATGGATGTACTAGTCATCAGCAAAATGCACTAGACGCATGAGATAAGTCTGAATGCAACAGAACTTATCATCTAGTCAGAATCAAAGTCTGTCTAAGATTTGTTCAGGCACGGATATTTTCCGTCCCATTATCTCGACAACCTCTGTCCAAACCACGTCCTTGATACCAGGCATCGCCTTCAAAAGTTCCATCATCCTCAATATCTCTCCATTGTCCTTCAATATGGTATCAACCCGAAGGTCTATTGTCTGCTGTCCTATGCTCTTGCCCACATAGATAACTTCCTCTCGTTTTAAAAGTGTCTTTCCAACAGATTCAGTCTTACCATTCTCTGTTGCAATAAGAAAATCTACTCTGTGCCAACCAAATCTCTCAAGGTTGAGCGAGTATGCGACTGTAAGAAAATCTTTTTCAAGTCGCTTGCGTCTTCGTTGTACAGTAGTTGCCGGCATTCCAAGCTTCCTTGCCAACACTTTTGATGAAACCTTCCCATTCGGAGTTAAAAGTCCCTTTAGTATTTTTTTGTCCGTGGATGATAAATAAATCGGTTTTTTATCCATATTTGCCACTCGGTTATTTCTTGACACATACTATACGCAATACCAGAATATGAAAGTTATCGGTCCAGAGTTGGGCCTTTTATGGTTTGAACCGCCTTGAACCAGATATTAAAAAACCATAAAATGTTCTAAAAATATCAAAATCAACCATTTTTTCATATATTTTTTACATAGTTTTAAACTCGTATCGGTTTAGGAACCCATTTTGGTTCCATCTGAGAGATCTTTTTTAAAGATTCAACAAGCTTGCCAAACGATTGATTCCAGTTCACACATTTCTTGCATTCTCAATTTTTTATTTTAACTGGCAAAAGATTACCACAAAAATTATTTAAAAGTTAAACGTGTGATTTATCAGCATCATCTAAATACTATTACAAGAAAATCATACCAGTTGGAGCTGTCACCAAAAGACTACCCGTTTTTGGCCTTAAGTTCCAATCTTTAAAATTTTATTCACAAGCAGATCCCCAATTGAACATAAAATGATTCATGCCGAGCTTTTGATCCACCAGTATAGAGTTCATGATTCCACAGGCATGAGAAAGTAGCTTTGAAAGCATGCCATCAGATATGAAAGCGTAACAGGGTATAAGTATCAACATTAACCTGTAAAGGCGACCAAATAAAATGAGAAATTTTGAAAACATCAGGGATTCATTGGATGAAAACAATAAACTCGAAATGGCAATTTATCATGAATGCCTCAGATTACAAAAACACCTTGAACATTACAAAAATAAAGATATTACACTTGCTTCTGTATATGGCATGATGGCTGCATCATTAGGCGGAATTTTATTAGAAAAAACCGGAAGAATGACGTATGAAGAACTCAACCACGATAATAGCGAATTTGACAAATGATTAAACTGTTCAATTGGTTGTTACTCTAAAAGCATCGATGCAAATATTCTGCCTTTTTCACTCAAGCCTACATTAATCTTAGAGTCATCAACTGTTGATTTGACAAAGCCTTTCTTCTCCAGCCATACGATATGCTTTGCAAGTCTTGCATAATTCAGATTTGCACCAAGTGACAAGCTAGTCTTTGCATCAGGGCCATTATCTACCATGATTTTTAATATTCGAGACAGAGTTTTCATGCTTGGTTCAAAGTTTTGTGATAGTTTCTTTTGCTTTATAATTTCAGTTATTTTCTTTAATCTATCTGCCAACAGTTTGATCTGTTGTGTTTCACGAGTTCCATGTGTGTCTTTCATCAAAACTTCCTCATGCTTTATTTTTATTTCCAAACTGTTGTATATGATCTAAGAGAACATCTGGATCGATTGGTTTTTTCAAACATGAATGAACACCTTTGTTTTTGAGCACTGATTCTATATCGCCAGTCAGTATGGATGCGGTCAATGTTACTATATTTTGATTTTTTATTTTTCCACTTTTATGTAACGCATCTATAACATCATTGCCTGAAAATGCAGGCATTGCAATGTCAAGTATTACTACATCAAATGTCTGATTATTAATGAAATCAAGACCGCTCTGGCCAGTATTGGCTATAGTACATGAGTGACCCTTGATTGTCATATACTTTTGAAGCATTTTTGTAATATCACTATTATCGTCAATGATGAGAATTTTCATAACCTGATATCATATGTAGATGATGCCATATAAGGAGCATTGTACATCATGCCAATTAATCTGGAAATTTTATTTACAATCATAACGGAAATTTCATATAAAAAGTAGTTTCTGTTTTTCCATCACTTTTAACCGAGATAATTCCACCAAGTTTCTCTACTATGCCTTTTGAAATTGCAAGGCCAAGCCCAGTTCCACCTATGGATCTTCTTTCCGACGTATCAATTTGATAGAATTTTTGGAAAAGTTCTTGTTGTTTATCTTGTGATATTCCAATCCCATTATCTTTTACATAAAAAACAAGGTTGCCATTTTCTTTCATGCAGCCAATCTCAATTTTCCCATTGCTTTCCGGAACAAACTTTATCGAATTGCTTATCAGGTTATCAAAAACTTGTCTTAATCTTGCTTTGTCTGTTTTGATGACTAGATCCTTGTTATATGGATCTATTACAAACTGACATTTTTTACCATCCAAGATCTTTTTATAATCTGAATCAATATTAGAGAAAAATGCATCTATAGATAGATCATCTATTTTGAATCTAAGCTTGTTAAGATCAAGCTTTCTTACATCCATAATGTCAGCTATTAGAGCCTCAAGTCTTTTGGCATTTTTTTCTATTATTTCAATTGCTTCCAACTGTTCTGGATCAATCCTACCAAGCATTGATGTTTTTAGCATCTTGGAGTATCCTAGTATTGGTACAAGCGGTGTGTTTAATTCATGAGTAATCATGGCAGAAAACTCATCTTTTGCAATTCCTTTTAATTTTTCTGACACTTCTTTTGCGTCTGTTTGTTCTGCTTGTCGTTTTTCTTTTGCATCAGTTTGTTCTGCCTGTCGTTTTTGATCTCCCCGTAATTCATTGATGTGCTTGATGTGTTTCTGTCTCATTCTAATCAACAATATTGTAACTATAACTGCCCATACAATTAACAGGTAGAATATCACATTATTGTCTACTAGCATGAGATATACTCATCATAGCAGTACTTAATCATTCAATGTAACGGTATCATCTAGTGAAATAATCTACTGCCTACTTTTGAACATGTACCTGATTTGTTGACAAGTAAACAATCACGGTTTTCTTGAGAATAAAGTTTGTTTCAAAATACAAGTAAAAACTAAAAATAAAACATATAACTGATGAAAACCATATTCCCTCACAAATAGTGGGCAATATGGTGGTGGGTTCCAAACCAATGGATATTATCAAGAATAAGGAATTAGAGCCTGATTTTAAACCAAGTACAAAAACTCTGTTACGCATACTAAAAACAATAACAGACAAGGGAGCAGAGGCAAAGACCACTTTATCAATTGATACCCATGTAAATTATACTAGACTTGCAAAGTGCATTGTATGGATGGAGAAAAAAGGTCTGGTTGAATCAACAATTGATAAATCTAGGATTAAAGTTGGTTTGACCAAGAAAGGTAAAGAATTTGCATCAACGCTTTCAAATGACATCTAACCATATCCCGATCCTTGACATAGTCAATTAACGTACCGTCAATTAGACAGGCGCAGTTTTTCACATTATCAATTAATTGTATCACACACAATTAAACCGCATTTACAAGTGCAAGAATACATTACGAGATTATTAATCCACCTGACTTTTTTGTCAGTCTATCATAAATAATATGGTACCGCACATGTATCAATGTACAATACAAGCAAGGGGTGTGATTACAATGCGTTCTAGAACTAGTGATATTATTCGAGATAAAAAACTATCACAAAACTTTGAACCAAGCATGAAAACTCTGTCTCGAATATTAAAAATCATGGTAGATAATGGCCCTGATGCAAAGACTAGCTTGTCACTTGGTGCAAATCTGAATTATGCAAGACTTGCAAAGCATATCGTATGGCTGGAGAAGAAAGGCTTTGTCAAATCAACAGTTGATGACTCTAAGATTAATGTAGGCTTGAGTGAAAAAGGCAGAATATTTGCATCAACACTTTCAAGTGACTAAGAGATTAATTCCTAAAATCTGTGGACGCCAACATGATATCATTTGTAGACCCGTGGCACAAAACAAAATCCATTACAATCCATTGTTAATGTATCATAAAAGTTTGAATTTCTTGATTACCTCTTGTGTCAGTCACTTTTTTCTTTTCAGATATACAGTCAGAGATACATAAAAAAGAGGGGAGTTAGTTTCGATCAGATTTGGTGTCTTTATCATGATGACCTTCATCATGTTCACCTTTATCGTGGTCGCCTTTACCATTGTCGCCTTTATCGTGGTCTCCTGTACCATTGCCGCCGTTACCACCACCAGTAGATACTACTGAAATTTGGTTGGTGTCTAATGTAACTGCGCCATTTATTGCAAGCAATCTACCGTCTACCGCTGCATTGGTTGTAGCTGTGATTGATGTGAAAGCAATTATGGTTCCTTTAAGAACTGAACCAGTTCCAAGAGTTGCGGAACTGCCTACTGCCCAAAAGACATTTGAAGCCGAGGCTCCATTAGTTAGGACTACGTTGCTTGCACCTGGACCTGCTGCTGTGACTAGTGTACTTCCTATTTTGAAGATGTATACTCCGTTGCCACTAAGAGTAAGGTTTCCAGTTATAGCTGCCGATGATGGAAAACAATAGACTCCTGGTGTGAGTGTTTGTCCACCGATGTCTGCAACTGCGGGTTCAGTGGTGGTGCATGTTGCTGCATTTAGGTTAGTAAATGCGGTAGCTGCATCAGCATGAGCATGAGCTGCTACTGGACCACCTGGATTTATCGTTCCAGTTACGGTACACGGAGTAGCACCCAATACTATTGCAGTACCTGGGCTTACTCCAATATCACCAATAATGGCACCGGCTCCGGTGCAAGTGATAGTAGAGCCAGCCAAGACTGCAAAATTGCCGGCTGTTCCAAGGTTTGGAGTGCTTGCTGCAAAAGCGTTACTTTGTACTATGCTTGTGGCTGAAATTATCAGTACAAGCATTACAAAATAGTTTTGTATGTTGTTTCTTGTCATTGTCTGGCTATTGCATACACAGAGCTATTAAGCCGCGCTTACATTTTTGTCCGGTTCAAGTACAATTCTATCAAGATTATGGACAGATCTGTAAAAGAATATTTGAAAGGTAAATCTAAATTCAAATAAGAAAAAATTACTTTTTGCTAGTCTATGCTACGTTTATTGTAGTTGTTAAAGGCGGTGACAATGCGTTTGGATTGTCAATGCTCTGCCATACAAAGGTCTGAGCAGTGTATGTTCCAGAAGATTGAGGAGTCCAAGATTGTGCCGGATTTAACGATTGACCTGCAGTCAATGTGCCTGTGATCCAAGAGAGTGATACTGTAACACCGTTAGCATCTTGTATTTGTACAAGGTATGCAAATGGCTGATCTCTATCCTGACCGTTTGTCAAGTCAGCAGTAACTTGTATCTGCTGTCCTGATTTTACTGCGCCAGTAATTGCATTGCCAAACGAATCAACTATTCTTGGGTTTGATGCCGGTGCTCTTTCAAGCGGTGGCACAACTGTACCAATGAATGTTGTCGAGGTCAATCTCAATTGATCAGATGGTGTGTATGGCGGTGGCAAGGTTCTGTCCTTGTATTCGCCTGTAACTGTATCACCTTCTGCTACATGTAACCTATTTCCAGATGACTGGAAGTTAGTGGTAAAGTATACTGTTCCCTGGAAGATACCTGTTGCTTCGCCAGTCTCTGTCATGGTGAGTTTGATTCCACCAGAATCAGAGTCAGACCACACATTACTGTCAAACTTGTCGACTGCCTTTGGATTAAGGTTCATGTCTGGGTCTACAATTTGTAGAACACCCTGTCCATTTGCTGGATAGGATGCTTCCATCCATTTGATTTCACCAATGTTCCATCGGATGAGTGCAGAACCAGTAACTGTCTGGTCTCTTGTGAATTCAAACGATACTGATACACCGTCCTGTTCTTCAGAAGGTAAGAAGCCATCTGTTGGACCTGCTCCGGATGGACCTGCACCGGTTGGGTTTAGTCCTGCTCCATCAACACCGCTTGATCCTTTTACGTTTTGATTACCTGTAAGAATTACATATCCTGTAAAGATTCCAGTATCGACTCCAGACTCTACCAACTTGTAGTTGGAGATGCTGTTACCTCTGGTGGAAACGCTTACTTTGTTTTCCTCGTTGTCACCGATGATATCGATAAGGTTTGGATCAAAGTTATGATCTGGTGCGACTACGGTAATGTAGACACGGTCAGTCCATGTGTATACTTTCTGATCGAGTTCAACTGTTGCGCCAAAGTTTGATGTGTAGATGGTCAACTGTACATCTTGGTTGTTTGCACCTACTACTTTAGAACCTGCTGGACCCCAGTCAGTATATTCTAGATGGATCTGTTCTCCTCTTTCAAGTAAGTTATTGTTCAATTGTTTTGGAACTTTAATTACTGATTGGAAGATACCTGTGTCTTTACCTGTCTCCACAAATGTAGCTGGCTTGGCATCAAATGCTGCAGATTGTGCACCAAGTAATCCCATCGTGCCCTTGAAGGCATGTGAGTCCCATTCGATTACATCTAGTGGGATAGTTTCAGCAGTCTGTGAATCAAGATTCAAGTCTGGTTCGACGAGTGTGAGAATCATATCTGAGCCAATGATGTATACGGACTTGTCTGATTGTAGTACACCGTTTCTCAAGTCAAATGTTGAAGAATCTGTGACAGTTTGTGTATGACCTGATGCATCGTTCAAGTCTGTGTAGGTTACGGTGAGAACATCACCTTGTCTTACACAGTAAAATCCTGTTGAGGATGCAGCAGTATGAATAGTATGAAATCGGTCCAATTCTTTTGTACCAGTTGTACCATCAGTAGCAGTCCATTGAGTTTCTGCTTTTGGACAGTCAGTACCTTGAGGACCATCAGTGAATCTAATTGGCAAGTCTGCTTGGAAGATTCCTGCATCCGGAGCAATCTCGACCATCGGGCCAAGATCTCTCACAGGACCCCAAGATGGATCAGTTGTACCTGTTGCAGTAGCAGGAATAGCTGTACCGTTTAGGTTAACAATTGTACCGGAGAATGCTGCTGGACCTCCAGCTGTTGCCAATAGTAATGATTGTCCTTGTCTTGTTATTTGTACAGCTACTGGGCCGTGGTTCTTGTCATTGACACCTAATGCAATTTTATCAGTACCCACTGGTGATGTGTTAAAGTCTTGATCATTTACTCTGATGTGGACTAGAACGTCACCGTTAGACAGAGTGTTGGTTGCTGTTAATCCACTACCAGTTAGATCTCTATGCATTGGAAATACACCAGTTTGGCTGGTTACAGATTTTGCTGGAACTGGGAAGTCACCAGTAGTACCAGAGATTATTTGTCCAAATGGTACCGGATATACTGCCTTGTCTAATTTTACTGAACCTGTGTTACCTCTGATGCCTGAATTGTCGGAAACTTCAACGAGTTTGCCAGAGTCATCACGGAAGTCAACATAGTTGACCTTGATGTTCTGACCTACTGATGAAATAGCGATTCCATTCTGACACAATTGGTCTGGGATTTCAAAGTTGCCAGTGAAGATACCTGTTGATGGACCAGTCTCAACTAGTGAGAAACCAGTAGCAGATAAGCTTGATGCAAATCCGCCAGTGGTTGCTGTATTGTTGTCATCTGCAAGTGTTGAACCACCAAAGCATGCTCCAGTGTTACTTGGTGTAAATTTACTGTTAAAGTTACTATCAGACCATCTAATGTTTGCTTGACCAAATTGTACATCTACGAGTCTACCAAATGCTCTACCATCACTTGTCTGTCCTAGACCTGTTTTGCCTACTGTGTCAGTTGCATTGTCTTGAACAACATTGAGTGAAGCACCTGTCGGCTTGACTGCTGTGTAGATATCAATGAGATCGTTGTTAACATTAAGGTCTGCATCGTCAAGTGTGATTGTCACAGTGTCACCAATCTTGTATGTCTTGCTATCAAATGAAATGATACCAGTGTGAGTTGGGATATCTTGTTGTGCAGATATCTGTGTGTTCACACCGTCTTGTCCAAGGTCTAAGTATGTGACCTGTGGAGCTCGGGCTTCTGCCTGGAGCATGTCTTGGATAGCTGGGAAGAACACGTCATGCTGGATTGGTCTTAAGTTGGCGTAGGTATTTGCATCAAAGACATTCAACTGGTTGAGCATTACATACTGGTTTGTACCTGTAAAGACTCCGGTGTTGTCACCTGTCTCTTCAAGTTCATACCTGTAGATGCCGTTGTTGATTCTTTGTGCGCTTTGTGTACCGTCACCGATTAGACCTACGGAGAAAAAGTCAGTTACCATCGGTTCACCACTTGATGATAATACTATAGAACCATTGCTGGTAGTAAAGACAAATAGCAATCCGATTGATGCAGTCTTTGCAACATTGCTGAACAAGTTTTCATTTATCAAAGATGGACTTGTTACCTTGCTGCTTGTGACATTAAGATTGATGAAGTCTTGTAGATTAGTAGAGTTTGCAATAGAGATTACAGATGAGCCAGCATTTGCCAAACCACCTGTTGATAGTGCAGTTCCAGCATTGTTGTATACAACATATATGTTAATGTTAGAAATTGAACCGCCAGTTGCACCGTTAAGACTTGAAAATGATCTCAAGTCATAATTGATAAAGTTGAAGCCCTTGAATCCTTCTGCATTGTTTGTACGGTTCGTGTTGTGAATTGTCTTTAGCAGGGTGTTCATGGTTGTCTTCAAGTCTACAAATAGTGCTGTTCCGAGGCTGTTGATTGTTGCTGTTGGAGTAAATGAGTGAGATGAGCTTGTCAAAGGCGATGGTAGTTGGATAACATCATTTGTGCCAGTTGTAACTGTAGTTTGGAAATCTAGGGCTCTGCCTGTCCATACTGTATTAGCGCCTACTGTGATGCCGGATGGGTCAATGACAGTTCCAATGAAGACATCGTTAGCTCCAAGTGTTGTTGCAGCACCTGGTGTCCAAAATACATCCGCAGCAAGTGCTCCACCGGATAGTTGCACAGTCGTAGATGCTGCTTGGGTTAATGCACCAGTAGGCCTGAATACATGATTTCCATTGCCGCTAAGAGTGATAGGACCTGATCCTATGCTCAAAGCGCCTGTAACACAATAGACTCCAGGTGGATATGTCTTTGATGGGTAGAATGTATTGGATCCTAGATCAATTGCACCAGTTGGGAATGTGAATGTACATGATAACGCATTCAAGGTAGTCAATGTAGCAGTCTGATTTGCAGATGCAGCTGCAAATTGTACAGTACCGTTACCACCGTTTACGTAAATTTTACCAGAAGTAACACGAGGTGCTACTGCAGGTCCTGTAGTATAGCCAACATTTCCGGTAACATTAGTTGGTGTTATTGTATTTGTATAGGTACTAGCTAGGATAGCAAAAGTACCACCAGTTCCAGTTGAGTTGGTGCTAATAGATGTTACATTAGATGCTGAACCAGTAAAGTTGAAGATTGGTCTTGCACTGAATGCTTCATCTTCTTGTAGGTTTGTTGCTGTTGCATTAAAACCAGATCCAAAAGTAACTGTTCCATGACCGTTTGAGGTGGAAACTTTTGCTGCTTCAAGGGCTGCTACTTCTGTACCTGCACCGCTAGTTCCAGTAGACAAGGTAAATGGAGTTCCAATTACCATTGCTGTACTTCTCTTGTAAGATGGATCCCAGAGGAACATTCGCTCACTAATTTTTCCGTTCTTGTTGTCATCACTATCAGTTAGAGTAACTGGAATTCTTTGGCCAGATGCCCAGGTGTTATTTTGTGCAGTCTGTGTCAATGAAGCAAATGTAAAACCACCTACGATACTTGAAGAAATATCATTGTATCTTACAACTGCAGACTGGCCTCGAATTGTTGGCGAATCAACTGTTATGATTTCTGATTTTTTACCGCCGTCCCAGTTGACAAAGACACCAGTGTTTACACCACCAGATTCAATGAGTGTGAGAGGCTGCGAGCCAAGACCAATTGAACTTGTTCTAACTGTGGTTGGGTCGCCTCTTTGAGTACCAGTATAGATTATCTTACCGTTTGCTTGAAAGTCAGCAACTCGAACGCCCTGTGCTGATGGATTGAAGGTGAGTTTTCCGTTATGGTTAAACATCAAGGTAGTCAAGTTACCGACTAGGTTCTGCATACCAGCAGTACCATCTGCATCAGCTGCGCCGTTTCTTGTAAATGCTTCATAGTACAAAGTATTATTGTTAGCATTTGTACCCCATGTCCACGAATCATCTTCTGTTGGGTCTACGTTAAGTTGGGGATCATTTACTTGGACAAAGACTTGAGAATTTTGAGGATAAGCGTTTCTGTCTAGAGTAGTAGTGATAAGACCTTGTGGAATTCTATCAAAGGTCAAGTTGACGATTTGGTCGCCACCGTTCTTTTGATAGTCAACTGTTACTACAGTTGGAATTGCTGAGAAATCATATAGCTGTATGATTGGCCATGTATTGACATAGTTTGCACCTGCTCCAAATCCTAATGAATTTGTGTTCAGAGTCTTGTTTTGTCTTACCACGTGTTCCATCTGGGTTGTAGTTAGGCCAGTTGTTGTAGCTGTACATGCTGGCAGGCCACCTGAAGTTATTGTACCGTTAAGATGACTGGTTGAACCATATCCTCCTCTTGCTAGTGTGAATCCCTTGGTATCAGCGAAACTTACACCAGCTTTTGGTGTAAACGCACCAGTTGGACTACAAAAACCACCAAAGTTGAGACCTTTACCAGATAATTGGGCAGTGTTACCAGCAGCAATTGCTTGATTTCGGTCTGCAAAGTATGCATACCAATTTCCATCTGTGCCTTGGGCCATTCTCAGTCTCTTACCGTTGACTGTTACAACAGGTTCTCCATAAGATTGGTCTAATCTGTTTATGTCAGGATCAGCGATAACAACTTGAATTACTTGGGGACCTGCAAAATAGTTGTTGAATTGAGAATTTTCTGCAGAGACAAATAGGTTTGAGTTTGTTGCTGCTTGTACAGGTGGAAGTGTATTTGGCAAACCTACTACTGCGCTGCTGGCAACAAGTATTGTCAACAGTGTAAGACTGGTTATTTTTTGTAATATGTTGTTCATGGTTATCGAAATTAGAATCCCCTAGTCAATCGAGTGTATGTATTCAA
>Ga0206897_1050_pt1 | contig 32110 bp, 32 predicted proteins | sample Alteio_BWOrgHeat_49_FD_152972 | JGI IMG/M metagenome (GOLD analysis project Ga0206897, IMG submission 152972) | Enriched cells from forest soil in Barre Woods Harvard Forest LTER site, Petersham, Massachusetts, United States -... | ecosystem: Environmental > Terrestrial > Soil > Temperate forest >... | reverse complement strand
ACGTTCCGCTTATTGTCCATGGCCGAGGAGATCGCCGTGCACCGTCGCGTCATCGTCCATCGTCCCGACCGCGACTTCCTGCTTCGAATCCGCGCCGGCGAGTTCACGTTCGAAGACTTGATGGCCCGCGTCGAAGCCAGGCTGGCCGCCATCGAATCCCTCTATGCCCAGTCCGACCTCCCCGAGGTGCCCGACGCCGCCAAAGCCGAAGAATTATTAATTCAAATGAGAGAAAGATTTTATGATAAGCTTTAAGTTCACCGAAATGACCGTCACTTCGCAATATGCGCTGCTAATCTTTCCTTTAACGTCTGCAAAATTGTTGCTGAGATTTTACCGATAACACCGGGCATGCTGCTTTTTGATACGGTTGAGATCATCCCCAGCCTGATAATTGAAGACTGTTTGAAGCCAGTGGCGGCAAATTCTACGCTAGTGTCCAGGATTAAATGATCAAACCCCTTGACCTCCTGATGGAGCTGCGTTGAAACGGCGCAAACTATCCAGTCATCAAAGGGCCTCACCTGTTTTAGCAGCAAAACCGGGCGATGCTTTTTTGTCCCGTCAGGCTGCGACATATGGAGCAACGCAACATCACCTCCCTGCATAGTCCGGATTTATCGTTTTAATATCATTTAATGAATATTCGGGTTCATCTTTGTCCCAGGCTTCCGAAAACGCAGTTCCTTCGGTATTATATAAAAAAGACTCCTCTTCCATGGGCACATTGTTATATAGCGCTCTGAATTCAGGCAAATGCATGCCCGCCAGGGAGGAAGCCTTCTCGATAGAAATTACGCCCTCGGACGTCAAGCGAAAAACCATTTGCAATAGTCTATAACTCTTCTCTATCCCTTTATATGAGCCTAACCCTTCTTCTCTTTTATTCCCAGCTATTTTCATAAAAAAATTCTTGTGGGTAACCGATGCTATTATACCTAGATCAAAAGCTCTGCGCATGGCAGCTTGAGCAGAGATCCCGTATTCCTCTTTGATTGCCACCAATTCACCCATTGAAATATTGCTTCTCCTTTCCCCGAACGCCTTTCTCACTTCAGCTGCTGGAAACAAAAACGCACCCGCAAAGCGGTGACAAGCATTTTCCCTTTCTTTTTCATCATCGATCTTAATATTCATCATCAGGTGGCCAAGTTCATGCAAAGTAGTAAAGCGTTTTCGTTCAATGGTAAAAGACTCATTCACGACAGCCACCGGTATCCCGTCATCTATGCGGGTGCTTAATCCGTCGAATTTATCCGATGCTTCAATTTCAATCACCCTAACCCCATTTTCTTCAAGCATTTCGATCACATTAGGTATAGGCTTGCTTCCAAGGCCCCATTCGGTTCTCACAACTTCAGCCATCTCTTCCGCTCTTTCTTTATCCTTTACCTGCTTTTTACTAATGGGATTCCAGAACACTTTTGATATGTTCAATAGCCTTTCGGCCTCGATATATCTCAGAACTTTATCCTTGACTTTCTCTTTGATCAGGTCTATTTCTCCAGCAGTCAACCTACTTTGCTTTCTAAAATTAATTTCACCCAGTTGGATCGAATTTGTCCCAAAAAAATATGCCGGCGTAACTTTTAAGGCCTCCGCCAGTTGTAGTATGGTGCTTGTTTCGGGCTGCATTAACCCCTTCTCATACTTATTAATCGAATTGTAGGAGATTTTGCTGGAAAGACATTCTTCCAGTTGCCTCAAAGACAGCCCCGATAATAATCGGGCAGCTCTTAATCTTTCATTGTTAAAGGTTGACATACGTGCATCTGTTTACCAGGGATACAAAGGTAGCCATTTTTCCCATTACGGTTAACAAAATACACTTTTTCATGCCCATTTGTCAACCCATTCTGCCTTCCTTTTGCAACCGCATATCACCTCCTGTAAACGGGATGTTCATATGCTAAATACTCAATTAAGTTGCTCAAAAATACACTAAATTGCTTACAATATTAAATTTTTTGGCCATTCTATCAGAAAACCACTACATATGAAAAGCAAAATTGCCAGCAGAATACGGAAAAAAACGCCCAAGGAGACGAGAATCTTTGTGCGTCATTACGCAGATAGCATTGTAAGGATCTATCACGTGAAAACCAATTTGTCATGTCACTCCGAAAGATATTCCGACCCACATCACCGATACACCTCAGCCGCCGCGATAGCGGAGAAAACCGGGCTGTCTCCTACTACACAATGTCCCCTCATCCAGTTATTCGGAATTTCCGAACAGCTGTCAAGGATTACTTGACAACTCTTATGCCCGCTAGATTTACTGACTTCGGACATTATAAGAAAACGGGATTTAGCATTAGTTTAAATAAATTTATATATGAAAAGTCCTATTACCGGAAAAGAGATGAAGAAAATGGTGAAAGAGGACGTCCTGGTATTTAGAAAAGAGGAATTTCCCATTCTTTATCATTATTATTTATGTGAGGATTCGGGTGAGGAATTCACTGATGGAGCGCTGGATACCTTAAATGTTATGCAAGCGTATAATCAATACCACACCCGGTACAACCTCTCCCTTCCCGGATGAAATTAAAGAGATCCGGGAACAGTATCGGTTAAGTGCCTCGAAGATGGCGGAAATATTAGGCTTTGGCGTGAATGTATACCGGCAATATGAAAGCGGTGAAGTTCCCAGTATATCCAATGCGCGTTTGATCCAGGTTGTAAAAGACCCGACTGAATTTAAAAAGTTGGTGCTGGCGGCGAATGTCATTAATGGAAATGCTCTGGAAAATGTATTAAAGAAGATCGACGAGTTGATTACCAGTCAATCTGATTTTAACGTCATTGGTTTGCCAAAATACCTCATGACAGGATTGCAAAATGGACGAGCCAGTGGATCGAGGCCAAGATCATGGCTGACGAGTTCCCGAATTTTCTCGACAATTTCTTGCCGGTTCACGGTTTGCTAATCGGTACCCGATAATGATTGTCCCAAGGCCGGGGAGCCCATATTTCCAATTAAAGAACAATTCTACCAAAGAGGCAAGAAGGCCTAAAAAAAGTAGAATGCCGATCCATTTCTTCGGCTCCAAAATTTTCAAAGAAAGACCTGATTCTTTCCGAACCTGGAAAATAGCCTGTCGCCGGCCTTTTCTGGGAAATAACGTTTCAAGATCGGAATTGGGAGTAATTGTATTTTTTCCCAAACATTGGATATCGGCAATGGACTTTCGGATTTTATAGAAAGCCTGCTGCGTCGTACAGTCATCAGCATCTTCAAGATCGATCATAGAAGAAACAATATCGCAAAGATCGCCGAAAGTCCTTGCCTTTTTGAAAGTGTCGGTTCTTAGCTCAACACCAAAGGACTTCCCGATCTTTACGAGGACATCCGAAATATCCTCCGGATCGATATTTTTTAGCTCAATTGTGTCAATGGCATTCACGGACTAATATTATCAAAACTTTCGGCTTTCTCCAAAAGGCGTCTATAGTTTGGCTTTCTATTCATAAAAAAAACCTCCCAGCCAGGGAGGTCTTACAGAACCCCACCCGGGGTATCGCCCCGCCCCGGATGGCATCGATAAACTCCAGACCAGGCTGCCCGTCCTCCCGTTGCGAAAGCTGGAATTCGATCTCCGCGAAGTTGCCCGATCCTCTGTTCGGTAAGAACTTGGAAAGACAAACGGCAGGGTCAAGAATTACTTGACAACTCGCGTCTGGAGTAAAAATGCGTTGATATAATCGCCTCAAGATTCGACGCCCTTTAAGGAATAAAAGCTTGGTCATATTCCGATTTTTGAATACCTTAAGCCAAATAGCTGGCATGTCTGACATTCAATCAATTACAGCAGCATTAATAAAATTCCGCGACGACCGGGAATGGGCGCAGTTTCATGACTCCAAGAATCTGGCCCTTGCCATCTCAATAGAGGCAGCTGAGCTAAATGAACTTTTCCTTTGGAAGGAAGGTGCTGCGGCCGAAGAAGTCGATAAAGATCGCTTAAGGGAAGAACTGGCGGATATCCTCAGTTTCTGTTTCCTGTTGGCGGACAAACACAAGTTGGACGTGAAGGAAATGGTTATGGACAAGATACGGCTCAATGATAAAAAGTACCCCGTCGAGAAAGCTCGCGGCACCGCAAAAAAATACAACGACCTATAAGCCTTAAAATCATCGATTTTATTCATGATTGTCTACCAAAAGAACAAAGAAGGATTCAGCAATGACGTTCTAACCAATGACATCGACGGGATCATCACCCGCGCCATAAAGTCTTCCACCGGAAAAGATATTGCGGCAAACGAGGTCAACGCCTTCCGCCAGTCTCTGCATTATATGGATACCGTACTTCATGACAATGATATCCCCGATGACTGCGGCATTTCCATAGAATATCATATACCCTGTACTTCGAAGCGAATCGATTTTCTCATAACCGGTTCGGACGGCGACAAGGAAAATCTCATCATTGTCGAACTGAAAGGCTGGTCGGAAGCCCAAATGACGGACCGTGACGGCCTCGTTGAAACCCGGTTTCACGGGAAAATGAGTCGGACAACACACCCATCGTATCAGGCCTGGTCCTATGCCGCATTGCTCACTGCCTTTAACGCTACGATTGAAGAAGAGCAGATTAATGTTCAACCATGTGCCTATCTGCATAACTACGCGCCGGACGAAGTGCTGACCAACGAGGCTTATAGTTATTATACCGATAAAGCGCCCTTATTTCTCAAACCTGATGCGGTCCGGCTTAGGGCATTTATCAAACAGTTCATGAAATACGGCGATCGCCGGAATCTCATCATTCGCATCGAAAAAAGCAAGATCCGGCCTTCTAAAAGTCTCGCTGACAGTCTCCGGTCGATCATGAAGGGAAACCGGGAATTCGTTATGATCGACGACCAGAAGGAAGTCTATGAGGAAGCACTCTATCTGGCAGCACATTCCAATGAAAAAACCAAAAATGTACTGATTGTTGAGGGTGGGCCTGGCACCGGCAAGTCGGTAGTGGCAGTCAATCTCCTGGTGGAGTTGAACCGCCGGGGACTGATGGCTCAGTATGTAACAAAGACCAGTGCGCCCCGGGAAGTCTATTTCGATAAGTTGAGAGGAGACAAGAAGATGCCGGAATTGAGAAATCTTTTCGTTAGTTCCGGGGCTTTTATGTCGGCGCCCAAAAATGCTGTTGCGGCGCTGCTTGTAGACGAGGCTCATCGTCTGACGGAACGGACCGGCTTCCTGAAAATGGGGGAAAACCAGGTAAAAGAGATTATCAATAGCGCGCCTTGTTCGGTATTTTTCATCGACGAGGATCAGCGGGTCCATATCAATGATTATGCAGAATGTTGGATTATCGAAGAATGGGCAAAAAAACTGGGCGCCAAGGTCAATAAACTCAGCCTCTCTTCCCAATTCCGCTGTGGTGGGTCGGACGGGTATCTTGCCTGGCTGGACAACCTCCTGCAAATCCGTGAGACGGCCAACGATAGCTTTCAATCGGCTGATTTCAACTATGATTTTCGCGTCGTCGACAGTCCTTCAGAACTGCGGGATCTCATCTTCGAGAAAAACAAGATCAACAACAAAGCGCGGCTGGTCGCCGGCTATTGCTGGGATTGGAAAAGCCAAAAGAATCCCGGCGCTTATGATATCGTCATTCCCGAATTCGATTTCCAAATGCGCTGGAACCTCAAATCCTACGGATCCACCTGGATCATCGACCCCAATTCCGTCAATGAGGTCGGCTGTATCCACACCTGCCAGGGTCTGGAGGTCGACTATATCGGCGTCATCATCGGCCCCGATCTCATCTACCGCGACGGCCAGGTCCTGGTCGACCCCGCGAAGCGGTCCAAAGATGACAAGTCCATTTTTGGCTACAAAAAGCTCTTAAGTGATAGACCGGAATATGCTAAAAATCTCTTGCGGTCGATTATTAAAAACACCTACCGGACATTGATGACAAGGGGTATGAAGGGGTGTTATATATATTGCATGGATGAGCAACTCCGTTACCAATTTCAGGTGAGTTCGACAAGAGCGTAATTCAGTTTCAATAGCTTGTTTAAATACCGTGATTTTACGGTTTTTATTTTGAGAATAACCGCCTATTTTGCTGATCATAATTTCATTCAATACCGACTCATATTATGGAACTTGGAATATTGAGATCATTACCGCCGCGTCAAAAATGGATAAGTGAAGCCAGGGAATTCACGCCTTGGCTTGCAACAAACATCAGCGCTTTAACATCGGCCGTTGGGCTTGAACTTGAAGTAGAAAATACAGAAGTCGCATGTGGGCCCTACTCCGCAGATATATTAGCCAAGGATACTGGCACAGGTCAATACGTTGTTATCGAGAATCAACTTGAAAAAACAAACCATGACCACTTGGGAAAAGCAATTACCTATGCCTCGGTGCTCAACGCCTCTTGTATCATTTGGATGGCAAGTGAATTCTCAGAAGAACACATCAAAGCTCTTGACTGGCTAAATGACAATACAAACGAAGACGTAGCCTTTTATGGAATACAAATCGAACTTTGGCAAATCGATGAAAGCAAACCGGCTCTAAGGTTTAACGTAGTTAGCCGGCCAAACGAAGCGGTAAGGCAAGCAGCCAAAACCAAAGCGAACGAAGATTTATCATCAAATAGGAGGTTTCAACTTGATTTCTGGACAAGATTTAAGGATAAATTAGCAAGCACAAAAAAGATACCATCACTGCACTCTCCACGCGGACGATATTGGTTCGATGTTAGTATAGGTCGGGCGCATATTCACATTTCAAATATTTGCAACACCGACAAGAATATCGTGGGAATACGAATTTACATCGGCAACAAGATAACTAGTTATATGTTACCCTTCTTAGAATCCAAGAAAGAAGAAATTGAAAAATTAATTGGACAGCAACTACTTTGGAACCCCAATCCTAACAATCGCGACAAAATTATTGCACTTTTTCATGAGACCGAATTCAATGACCCTAAGAAAGTCGAAGATGCATTACAATGGCTGGTTGACTATACCATCAAATTCAGGGATACTTTTTCAAAAATAGTTCAACAGGCTCCTTATCAGGAAAGCATTGAAAAGGTTGAATAATAGTATCCGGGGGTAGTTTAAAACTTAACTCCGGGTCATGACTGAATAAAGCCCAAAATTCTTATAAAACCCCAGTTCCGAAATCCGCTCATATTATTAACCAAGGTATTAGTTACCTTCATAAATTGAAAGTAGTCTATAAAAGAATTAGAATTTTACGCCAAAACCTTTTGCTAGAAACATCTCTAATAGGATCAGAATTCATCCGCTAAAACATACATTTACAATTAATTAAAAAAACCTTTCCTTCGCAAAGCAATATTTACTAACTTTATTAGATAAAAGAGAATTCATGAGGAGCCTAAAAACCATCGAGTCAGCCATACGAGGGTCGTGGGATGCGGACACGTGTTATCCTGTGCAAAAACGAAATTGGAAAAATAATGTCCCAGAACTCGGACAGTGTGCCGTTACAGCGCTTCTCTTGCAAGAATACTTAGGCGGCGATATTGCATTTAATCAGGCTAATGATCACTTTTGGAACATTCTCCCCAACGGTAAAACTATAGATTTAACCCGCACCCAATTTCGTAATCCGATTGATTTGACAGTCGATGCCCTTTGCAATAGGCATGAACTCCTTTATTCGAGCGAAGCTAGGAAACAGGAAACTCTTCATCGCTATGAGTTGTTAAAACATCGCGTCGAAAACAAATTAAACAAGAAAGGTGCGCTTAGCGCTTCCCGGAATAAAGAAATTGCAATACAGAGGCACCCAAAACGAACATTAGCCCTATAATGATAAATGGTGCGGGGTAATATCCATTCGGTTTTAATTGACTGGCTCCATATGCGCCGGAAACAGAACCAAGGAAGGTGCAGATACTTGCGAATATTTGAGCCCATAGTTTATTGCTATTCCTATTGATATTCAACCTAACTACCACTTCACACGCAATTACGTCTTTATCGTCTTCGTGTTCTCCTTTAAGAGACGATTGAACCTTAATATAAGAGGCTGATCTATTCGATTGCAAATCCTTCGTGACAATTTTGTAAGATCGATTATCCTTGTCCGCGCCGATAACAATATCTCCTGGATTGGTAATAAAAAAGTTTTCACGGTCATAATCTAGCCTAATGCTGTGTTTCTCATAATCTGCAGCACGACGACTGGAATTATAGATCGCCAGATCTAACGCATATTGCTTCCCCTCTGTTAATTGAAATGCACTACCTCGTTCCGCACTGTCATAATCGATCACTGCTTGCCCATTTCCATCAGTCCCTTGATACCGAATATTCAATTGATAAAACAATTTATCCTTGAATACCTCATCAAAAGTCACCAACTCCTCCATCTTATCGTGCCACGCACATTGTGTGGTCCCGAAAACAGTATTGTCTTGGTAAATAAACTTATATGGGGGTATCAATTCATAAGCATTTTCCAATCGAATCTTAAGTGAATCGCTTTTAATAAATTCTCCCAGTTTAAGATACAAATGTACCAATCCTGTCGTCTTGTTATCATCGATATCGGCGACCGACACACTTCTTATAGGAAGGAAATCTAAATTCCTTTCCTCTATTCTTTTTGACAAATCATTCCCTCGTGCATATATGATCATTCCGTCTTGACCACATAAATTAGTAAATGCTTGATCATTGGGCAATATTTTTCTCGGATAGCGAAAGTGAGTAGTATAGCCTTGGGGGAGAGCCAGGCTAGAAATAATGTCCCTTCTGTACAAATCGAAGGCATCTGAAGAAAAAAATAAATACATAGTAGGGAGTTTAATGGCTAAGCTAAAAGTACTGAAAATTCATCTCTTATTCGAATAAACTCATCTGGTTATCGTCCTCTACGTCAGGTACCCTGGCGCCATGGGTAATAGGATAAGACAACGTATGCCTTGCCACTTGTTCCAAGATCTCGGTACGCATTATACGTTGTAACAGCCATCGCCTGATCCAATATTGACCAATTAGCATAGTCTTTTGCCGGGCTTGGGTCTGCGGGATTAAATATTTCGGTCGCTGCGCCATCCCCAAAAGAATATCGCCAAAATTCTCGGCCAACCCTACCCCATATACGACCCTTGGATTTCGGTGATTCAATATTGGTTTACTATCAAGGCCCAGAAACTCTATCGCCTCTTTTACCTTACGAAGCAGAGGATTGGATCCCTCGCCAAAGATACTATTGACTTTTTTTGCTCCCGCCCTACCGGTCACTGCGTCCGCCAAACTGATGGTGGTTGCGCTAAAATGAAACAAACCAAATCCCTCACTGATGCCCAATTCTTTATATTCAATCTTTTTACCTTTATCTCCGCCAATTTCTTCACACGGAATTTTAATCCTATTATATTGACTGCTGCCGACTCCATATAGACTCGTCGTACCTAAAAATACCAGTTGTGGCTTTCGTATAACAGCAGATCCTTTCATCGAAGACGCAATCAAACTGGTAGTCGCCGAATACCTTTCATTATAATAATGGGTCACTTCAGGGCTAGCCAACAACATACAGACCAACTTGCCCCCCAAAATATGATTATAGGGAGCCACCGCTCCACAGACAATGATATCCATCAAATTGATCCCTACGTGATTAGCTTTGACTTTCCGCGCAAGTTTAAATATGGCATCTCTAAACTCGGCCTTATCTAAACACTCCTCCAATTCCCTTTTGGTCCCACGATTGAAGCCGTGTTTATTTAAAGCCATTTTGATAGAAAGAAGTTCAGCCAGAATCACCGCACGTTTACTTCTGAATAAATTTGTCTCTGCTCGCTGATCCCAGGACAAACTGTCGTTTTCGGTTGTGAATTTGGAAAGGTGCGGCTTCTTCACGTGTTCCTTTCTAAACTCGGCGGACAATTCACGCAATTTGGTGATAATTTCAGGTGTCGGTTGTCTAATCTCCTGTAAGGAGACGATCTTCAATAAGAAAAAATCTTTGAGATAAATGTCTTCCATTAAATTATCCAAGGTGTCGATGATCCATTTGGCATACTTAGCCCCAGGATCGGCTTTCATCCGCTCTAGTACGAATTTTCCTTCCCACCCAATCCATTCATCCCGACGGGTTTGCTGCGCCACTGCACTACCCAATGCTGCAATGCCAATAACAGGGTGATATGGAGCAGCGGCATCTCTAATTAAAATCGATATGGTCCTCCCCGGCAAACTCTTATATTCATTGGCCCAGGTATGCCGAAAATAACGCCAGATATCGGACAATAACATCCCTGTCTCTTTGCACCGCTCGTTAGGCTCCACGAATTGAATGTAAGGCTTAATCACCGAATTCAAAGCATCGATCTGTTCCAATTCCGTAGCCAAAGATGCGACATATTTCAATTTCTCCGCCAGATCACCCCCTTCTCTCATAACAGAGAAGATAGAGACCCACCCTTTGTCACTCAGCCTTTTCCTCTCAATATTTGTAATAAATTCCGAGACGGATTTTTCTCGCAACTGGTCGTTCCTAGCGAATAAATGCCGCCGTCTTGTCTTCGCCTTTCCCTCGTCTAAGGTATCTGCCGACATATCGGGCAATTCCAATTGTACTCTGCGCTGCCCCCTTTTGATAACAATTTCCCAGTCTTGAAGCAACAAGTCCACTACTACACTCTTCACAAAATATAGATCAGACCTGTCGTGGAATTTTTTTCCTTGGTGCACTCGTTTAATGGCCCTCCGCTCCTGATCTAGAATTCGTTCTCTCTCTTCCATACTGGTATTCTTCAACCGCTTATGTAGATCTTTGCAAAATGCCAAAAATTCATCTAATTGAGCAGCATTTAATGTTGGCTCTATATTAATAACATTGTCCATCAGCTAATAATCGTATTTAAATGGGAACTCCATTTCTGCTTGAATTCAAATAAAAATTCATTAGCGTTTTTACCTGCAAACGCGAATTCGGCCCGAGCTGCCGCAAATAAAACGAACTCCAATATTCTAATGAACCCGATAGTGCTTGTGATCCTTTTTTCATGCAATGCCTTGAAGATCCTGTCATAAAACAGGTGATTCCTATTTAGAATTAGAATAATGGTTTCGTTTCTTTCGATCACGTCAAAAAACAATTCATGCGGCAGACCCTTGGTCACGATCTTGTATTTTAATCCCAACACCTTATCGCCGCTTTTAATATCAATTTCCGTCTGACTCTTTTTCTTAATGGATGACATGTAAACGTCAGCCCGTTCCAATTGCTGTTTGGCAAATACAGGAGGTTGCTGTGTTTTCAAATACATAAACTTTTGCCGAACGCGATTGTTGAGTATCTTTGCTGTCTGCTCCAGATCCGGTGCAAGGATGCTGTTCATAAACTCCGTCTCCTTGATTTCCTGTTTAGTATGAGTCACTCCAAACACTTCATCCAGGTTAGACGGAAATGAAATTTCACATCTCCACCAATCATCATAATTTTCCTTGCGTTTATCGCCCATAAAAAACCATCCATAATCGATCTCCCGTTGGGCACGCAAGATGGTGACACCGGCACATTTGGTAATATATCTTCTTCTCTTTTCTTCATTGGGCCATCCTGCCCATTCGTTGAGTGGCAATTCAACAAATCGGACCCTAACCTCAGACATGATTGTATGATTAGGCACACGAACGGAGTAGATCAGTTCCTTGCCATACGGAACTCCCCCTGTCAAATTATGACCATCTCCAAGGAATAAAGGATCGAAGGCTATTACTTTTTCTTTATTGACCAGTATATCGACTCCTCGCCAAATGGAATATCTAAAAATTCTCCCAAGTGTAAAATGCAGGTGCTTGCACAAACTCTTGATATATTTGAACGACAGTCGATCACACTTCGACCAGCGTACAATGGTCCCTGTCTTGCTATGTATAGGAATGGGAGAATAAAGCGTTTTCCTGATTCTGGGTAACCGGTTAAGTTTCTGTTCAACGATCTCGTCTACATCCAGGTAATTGGTGATCAGTTCGCTCTTTTTCTTCCAGGTAGTCACTTCAACGCGTCTGCATTGACTTAGTGAACTATTAGGCAAACCCATGCCATATCGTCCTAAATGAGCCCGCGAATTAAACCGTGAACTGCCTCCGAACTGTAAGGCAAGATTTAATTCTTCCTCGGTCATACCCATGCCATCGTCCATAATGATAATTTCAAAATCGGTTTCCCCCGCTCCTACGATCTTGTTGATGAAGATATGGATCTTAGTAGCTGCTGCCTCTATGGCATTGTCCACGATCTCGGCCAACGCCGATGCAGTGTTTTTGTATCCTGAATCTCTAGTAGCAATGATAAAATTAGGGTGATCGACTAACGATTTTCTATGAAGCATTTCAGTAAATAATGCAACCCTTTAATCCCCATTATACATCCAATTCTCCACCGCGCGGACTATTCATTTGGATCTCCTCTTCAAAGACTTCATCATCCATGGATTTTGCAAAATGCTTGGAGAGCATCTCCAAGGTAGAATCCAATTTCATTGACCACGCTATCCTCTCCATCCTATACCATTTCTTTTTGTCATCCGCGACTCGTAGTTCGGTATGACCAAGCACGAATACCATCAAAGCCAATGCATTCTTAGTATAGGCGTTTGTCTTGGGATTATTATACAATTCCGTATAAAACTTATGAGCCTTATTGAAGTATACGACTACCTGTCCCCCAATTTGCTCAGCTCGGTAAAAAGGCCCCTCTTGTTCATCGAAGTAATCCAATTTATATGGCCTCGATTCAGCCTGGGCGATCAAATTTTGTTTGACAATGCTCTCCGCAACGCCCGTTTGCTTGGCAATTTTTTTGACTTGTTTCTCCAGATTTTCTTCCGCTTCTTTCTTAACAGATTCCAACTGACCCGTTGCATCGATCTCGAAATCACTGGCCGATTGTTTCATCAGATCTTCCGTGTAAGAATCCCGCTTTTCCGGTGATTCCGTCAAAGCATTTTCCTTTGCATTCTGTTGCGCCTTCGACTCCTTTTCATATCGTTTCCGCATCACCGATATAGCCTCATAGACCCCATTGTCCCGAAGTATATTCCAGATTCGCTCCGATACGACTATCTGTTGTTTTGCGGTCGTGATCGAGAATTCTTCATCCAATTCGGGACTGAAGTCTACTTCTACACCTATGTAGCGATCATTGTTTTGAAATTTTGTCCAGGGGCATTTTGAATCTACAACATCGATCTGTCGCCCTTTACGAAGAAATATGATCCCGTTATTACGTTTCCGCACAGTCAGCCGCTTGCTTCGATTCCGCTTGCTTTCTTCATCACCATATTCCTCTTCGCCCTCTGCCGAAATGTCATCTTCCTCATGTGCTATATTAAAAAAACCATAGGGCATATACGAAAATCTGACGTTTACCGTCCCAGGTCTTCTTCGTTTGTCGATAGAATTTTGGATCTTGATTTCCAGTGGATGAAGTGGCTCTGCCCTCAATTCGTTCTCGTCATAGTATCGATTTCCTTTGGTTAGAAACAACGGATCAACAGGCTCGGTCAATGAACCATCAATATAGACATTGACATCATTGAGATAGTTCCGATAAGTAATTCCTGTTTCCAGGCTCAAGAAGGATTTCAAAGGTTTAAAGGTTCGTTTGGAAAGTCGATCGATCTTGTCTATAATAATAATGGTTCCACTCTCCAATTCGACTCGCTTATTCCTCAAGTACCGTTCGACAAAACTCGGCAGGGAACTTGCCTTAGCCGGCGGCGCAATAATGGCACCTTTCCTATCAATATATTCCGGTTCACGATTGGCAATACCCTCTAAATCGATGGTTACACCAAACCACTGCCGCATGTCCTCTCGTTTGGAAATTACGGTATAACTCTGGCCAATACTAACACAAGAAGAAGGCAACCCGTAACCATATCTTCCCATCCCTTCCCGGCTGTCGATCCGATCCGAGCCGCCCCATAAAACCGCGATGCGGACCATGTCTTTAGTCATGCCGAACCCATCGTCAATAATTGCAATTCGATCGGGCTCAGATTTTCCGGACTTGTCCCTATCAAAATCGAATATAATATGAATATTGCCAGCCTCTGCTTCTATGGAATTATCAATGCATTCGAATAACGCCGTAGCGGTACTCTTGTAACCGATGTCGCGTATACCCTTTAGAAAAGCCTGGGTATAGACTAACCCAAAATCAAAATTGTCGGTATCCACGGATTTAATAAATCGATCCTGTCGTTCAGTTCCGACAAATTTTCTCTTTCTCATGCCAATATACATTAAAGATGAAAAATATTATTTATATAATGTTTGCATCTTCGTCTTGATCTTGCTGATCTCTTTAGACGTTTGAGACGAAGATAATTGAATTATTTGCGCGATCTCGAAATGTTTATATCCTTGCAGGTATAAATCCCAAATCCGGATTTCTCTTTTAGTTAGACCGATCTGCGGGCTGGAACTGCGATCCAAATGGTAGGTAACGGTAACAGGCCAAGAGCACGACGTATAGTAATCAAACGGAGTAAGACAGTTCTCAAAATGGTCTACTGTCTGGGGAGGATCAGTGGAATAGGTAGACACAAAAAGGGTTGCACTGTTCTTTTTTAATGTCTTGCGCACGAAATCGATCATGGTATTCTTGATCGCCTTGATAGCATAACCCATGAACTTATTTCTATCACCTAAAGGGGGAAATTTCCGGATAGCATTCAGAAGGCCCACGTTGCCCTCTTGTACAAGATCCAGACGCCATGTGGGATCGCGGTAGCGCGCTGCCATGATTTGGATGATGGGGGAAAATTCCGATATGAGCCGTTTTAGTTGACTATCAGCCCCTTTCGACTCCACGTATTCGGTGAATAAGGTGGCCACTAAGGGCGGCGACAATTTGTTTGGCATTGATCCTCCTTTTTTTATTAATGTTTTTAAATAAAAACTGTGGAGGATTCGTCCTTAAAGGAGTTTATCTGTGCACCCCAGGCCAATGAGTGTCTGGCCCAGACTCGGATAAACCCTTCACAGCAAGAAAGACGACAATAATCGGCAAGGCGATCGAGCAGATTGTAATTCGTCTATATAGAATTACGTATTATACGGTCAATTCTTTCCTTTAACTAGAAAAAAATAAGAAAAAATTATAAAATATTTTATTGATAATCAATGCTTTACTTCAAAAAGGTTTTCCAGGTCAATGGGAAGGCCTTTTTAATTTCCTCGATCAACTCCTCTTGGCTTGGGTTATGTAATTGTATAATTCGTTTGAAATCAGTGGCAAACTCTTTCTTTTTGGTATTTTTACCGCGGAATTCGTTCAACCCCAGTTGCACGCGCTTAACCTCGTTATAGGCGTCTTGCAATTTCACCTCCCCTTTGACGACTTGTTCGTAAAGCACGGGATCGGCGGTCTTGACCGATTGCATCTTGATCTCTTTCTCGGTAGCCATTTTGTAAATTTTAGTGTTACATGTGAAATTAAACAAATTCACTCCATACGACTATTGGTTTACACACTCATTTATCCCCGATCAAGATCGTACGTCGTATAGCACTTTTTCCCAATTCGGGAAAAATCGCTCATTCAACAACTTCAGGAAATTTATAACCTACTGTTATGGTCATGTAACCGATACTTTATTCCCACATGGTTAAAACAAGATTAACTTAATTCTTTTCGTCTGCAGATGCCTGTTTATCCAAAATAGGGTTTTTCTTATCTAGTATCTTTAACCTCAATTCTAATCTTCTAGACCATTCATATCGCTCATTCCCATAGAACAACCCCTTATCGCCATTTGATTCAGCCTCACATCTTCCCAATACGAAAAGCAAAAGTTCGATCGCCGTTTTCCCACGTGAATCTTGCTCTGCATAGATATCTGTATAGAACCGATGGCCAGTATTGATTTTAATACGAGTTTGTTGCCCCCATAATTCCACATCGTAAAATGGTGCACCGGGCAACTCCGTAAATTCAATCTTAAATTTTTTATTTTCTGCCTCGGCCGCCAAACTTTCAACTACATCTTCAACCTTTTTATTTTCTGCTTTCGCTTTTTCTTTTGCGTCTTCTAAAAGAATTTCCTCGGCTTGTTCCTGTTTCTCCTGCGGTACATTTTTTTTGTCGAACCTTTCTGCGTCGCTCATTATTTGTTCAGAATCTCTCTTCTCTTCTTTTTTTTCCTCTACCTGCACATAATCTTTTACACGTTGGGTCTGTAACCTCTTTCTTAATGATGCAATGGTCGCAGGTAGGTTGTGTTCTTTAAATAAATCCCAAAGATACGCATCCAATTCAACTTGCTGCTTGTTCGTGGTAATTCCAAACATTTCATCTAATATTGGATCAAAGTCCAATTCTATAGCCCAGTTTGCATCATAATTTATAATGGTAATATTGTCATCCTCGCTTTGATAGTAAGGCTCTCGAACGATATCGATTTGTCTTCCATTCCGGCATACAATAAAATAACCGTTGTTCTCCTTCATTGTGGCGTATCTCGACTTATTTAATCCACCATCTTTATCGCGCTGAAATCTCGGATGCATTACTGAAAAACGCAATCTGACATCACCTTCAATTATCTTACCATTAAATAAAGGATTTTTTACCCGGATGACCATATCATCCAAGCCTTCCGCCTTCAACCCGGTACCGATGTCGTAAGCCATGCAATTGGGATTCTGGAAAAGTGGATCAATCATTTCCACTTTTTTATCATTAACCCAATAAGCAATATCAGGCATATAGTGCCGATATGTTAACCCTATATTTTGCATCATTTTGCTCTGAAAAGCTGTGGGCAAAGAAAATCTACGAATCCTGTCAGGTTTTCTTAACCAGATTACCGTACCTTGTTCAAGATTATCTCTTTCCCAATTTTTCTTAATAAAATCTTGAACAAAACTTGGCAGTTCAGATCTTGTTACCTCAGGAGTATGAGAAATATTACCGCTAATCGCTTTCTTGGCGATTTCATTGAGATCAACTGTAATCTTATGCCATTCGCCACCCGAAATTTTTGAGTACACTTCATACACCCGCGAAATACTAACAGAAGCTGTGGGCAGGCCAAATCCAAATCTCCCGAGGCCATCTCGCTCATTGTATCTATCTGTCCCGCCCCATTTTACGGCAATGGGTAGCATTTCAGGGAACATTCCGTGCCCATCATCGATCACAGCGATATTGCTGATTTTTTCACGAGCATTTTTTCCATTTTCCCGTTCAGCGGTAGTGACCACTGCGATTTTCTTCGCCCCAGCTTGTTTCGAATTATCTATTAAGTCATTTAGAGCCTTGCGAATGTCGCGATATCCACTGTCGCGCATACTCTCCATAACTTTCTCAGTGACAAAGAAGGACTCTTCTTTCCCCTTATTTTCTTTTTGCTTATCAAGGAAAGCCCGTTGCCGCGACAATCCCGGGGTAAGACTTTGTTTATTTGTTGCTTTTGCCATTGTATAAAAATTTTTAAATAATGACTTTTTAATTGATATCAAAGAAACCCGGTTTGACACCCCTTGCCATTAAAAACTTTTTCAATTTTTTCAACGCACCCTTCATTAAAGCTGAAATTCTGGCCTCGGAACAATCTCGACGAGCAGCTATATCACGATTCTTTAGCCCACTAAAAAAATGAAGCCGAATTACCTCCTGTTCTGCAAGGCTTAAGTGTTCAATAGCCTCGTTGAACATATCACGAAGATCGATGTATTCGTCACCTAATTCAGATTGAAAGCACACCTCGTTCGGGTGCTCTTCTTTAATTTCCTCGAAAAACTGTTTCTTGAAAAAGTTTGCCTTGACTTTCAATAGATGATACCGCGAAAAAGTTCGGATAGAGAGGTCACGAGAGAGATCATAATTGTTGACTGCATCTAGAAACGCTAATCTGGCCTCGTGCAAAAGTTCAGATAGTAGGAACCGACGCTCAGATCTGACCCAGTCTCCGATGAAATGCATCAAAAACCCTTCATTTTCGGCTAATAACCGCTCCTTTGCGCGATTCGCCTTAACGATGTCTGTGTCTTTTGACAGTTGCAAAAGAGTATACTCATAAAATTTCTCTGGATGGGACGCATAGTATCCCGCCTTGATTGGCTTGGACATACAGTTACAGTTTTTTAAAAAGGAGGGTTCTGTAACTGTTGATTCTGAATCTTCTGAAGAGCCACAATTGGACTCCTGCTGGTTTCAGAACCGCTCCGAGGTTTAAAGACGATTTAAAGGACCTTACTTGTAAATATACGAAGTAAGTGGAAAATCTTAACCCCGAATCCTAAAAAATATTTTCTCGGTAATAAAACAGGTAGTTTACCGCTAATTCGCTTGAGAAGGTTAGAAATATTTTTGTTTTCTGTATCCGCTTGGACAAAGTCGAGGCCTGATGAGTGTGACAGTCAATGAGTTCCGGTAGCACGGTATACTCCCTCAGATCAATCAGGACGGCGGTGTCAGGATAGGAGATGTCCCTGCCCATGGCCTTTACCATATCATGGTCTATTAGAATAGTGATCTTCTCGAAGACATTTCCCGAAGCGGGATATTGGTAAATTGATTGATTCGTAGCCTCTCCCCCCTACAACCCCACCCCCTCCAATATCCCCGTAATCTTCCGCATACACTCCACCAGCACCTCGCAATCGCGATCCGCCAGCTGCCCCAGGATCTGCCGCACATACTCATCACTCAGCCGGTCATAAACCGCAAACTCCCGGCGACCAAGAGCAGTCAGCGCAAGCCGGTAAGCCCGCCCATCATCAGCAGAAACCTTCTTCGTCAGAAACTTCCGCTTCTCAAACCGGATAATGATCTTAGACAGATAACTCTTATCGATACGAAGCAAAGGCACGATCTCGCCCGCCGTGATCCCCGGCGCGTAAGCAATGGCATGCAGCACCCGCAGCTCGGGAAGCGAAAATTTACCATTCAGGAACTTTCGGCTCAACACCCCGGCCAGCGAGGTGTAAAACCGGTTAAAGGCCCGCATTTCGGAAACATGACTATCCTTCATCCCTTAAAGGTAGAGAAAAAATTAGTGGAATATGTCCACTAATTTCGTACATTCGTAACTCCATCGATCCAGCACAACAAAAAGCAAAGCCATGGACACCACACCGACCATCGCAACCAACCACACCTACGAATTCCGGGTAATGACCGCCGCCGACAGCGACGCCATCGTCCCCCTGGCCAATAAATTGCATCCCGCCATGCCCCCGGAAACGGTACGCGCCTACCTGGCGGAAATGTTCACGTTCCCGACCTATTATTGTTTCGGTCTCTGGCAAAACGGAAAACTAATCGCCATGTCCAATGGCTGGATAACGGTCCGCTTCTACTCCGGAAAACAGCTGGAAGTCGACAACGTCATTGTCGATCCGGAGGTGCGCTCCAAGGGCGTGGGGAAATATTTCTTTACGCATATCCAGGACTGGGCCATCCGAAACGGCTGCAAGACCATCGAGCTGAATACCTATTCCCAAAACACCAAATCGCATAAATTCTATTACAACGAAGGCTATGCGATCCTCGGCTTCCACTTCCAGAAGGTGCTGTAAACGCAATTGCATCCAGCCCCTCCTCCACAATAAATTCCCAAGCCGACAATCAAGGCCGCACGGACCGCAAACCAGCCGCCGCACCCCGGCAGGATGAATGCGCGCTCACCCGAATGCGCTAAAGCTGTTGTGCCGCCCATCCGCCCCCAAACATTCCATTATATTAAAAATATTTATATATTTAGAGCGCATTTGAGTCCATAGCTCGCATTTTTACATCACCCCCAAACCCCGCTAACATGAGAAAGTTAACCGCTTGCCTTCTGGCAACCGTAATCAGCCTGACAGTTGCTGCACAAACCAATGACAGCTCCAGCCGCCACTTCAAGCCATTTAAAGTGAACATCGCCTTTGGCTATGCCAGTCCGCAACAGACCAGCGGAACCTATCAATTCAGTGGCGGCGCCTTATTCGCCATCGAGCCGCAGTATGCCATCATCGATCCCCTTTCCATCGGAGTACGGGTAGAGGCAGCACTCACCGGTCATTTGAGCAACAGCAATGGCGGAGCCGATAATAGCAGCGGCACAGCCGACCTGTCGTATATCCTCACTCTGAATTACTATTTCACCAACACCGGTTTCCGGCCTTTCATCGGCGGAGGCGCGGGTAGTTACACGACAGCGACCATCGATTCCAGCACGTCGAATGCGTCGGTCAGCAACCTCCCGCGAAGTTCACAATTCGGCTATATGGCAAGGGCTGGTTTTGAAGTCGGGCATTTGCGTCTGGCCGCGGAGTATAATTTCCTAACCAACAACGCCAGTTATCTCGGGCTTAAGATCGGCATCTCCATCGGCGGCGGCCGCCTGCGCCGCTAGCGCAGGATCTTGGACAAACCCGTCATCACGACGGGTCTTTTTTTCATTTCCTGCTCCTGCCGGATCGACCGGGCAAGTTCCGTGAACATCACCTCCGAGGTATTCCAAAAGAAATCGGGATGCACCTGGATAACCCAGCCCATAGGACGAGCAGGGACATTCACAGGAATCTCGAAACTAAATTCCTTCATTCCTGCGGCGGTAGTGCAAAGCAGAGGTCGAAATATCAATTTTATATACTTATGGCCAAATATAATTTCCTATCCTTGGCCATAAGTCCACTTTACAATACACTTGTGGCCAGATATAACTACTACCTGAAATTCGTCGAACATACCCGAACAAGCGGGACCGGCGAACTCAAAAAAAAGGTCCGGGTTTTCAAAACCCAGACCAAAAACAGGTGGACAAAGTAACCCGGATCCAAATCCCCTATTGTATCTTAAACACCACGCCAAACTGTATATCGGTGATATCATGGCCGGCTTCGGCGTTGAACCCAAAGGTCGGAGTGACAAAATAGGACGCGCCAACGAAAATTCCTGGCACGGGAATCACACTGTTGTGCGAATAAGTATCCGGGTTGTTATAATATTGATAATGGTGGAAACCCAAACCGGCCGAAACGCCGCCGTAAGTATCCAGGCCCCGGACCTGCCAGCCATAATGCCATGCGGCCCGTCCGGCAACAATTATCGTATGCGAACTATAGTTGTTGTAATAGATATCCCCGCCACTGGACCAGGATCCACCTATCTCGCCCCCCAGCGTGATCACGCCAGGCCCGGCCTGCCAGAGTCCGTATTCAACCGCTGCCTTCAAACCAAAAGGTGCGTTGTAATAATCACCGTCATAATAGCTGCCGGCGCCAATGCCGCCATTTACCGTCACGCTTCCCACCTCTACGGGTGTGGTCGGGCCATGCGGCTGCGGGTGCTGGGCAAAAGTTGTGCTGGAAATTCCGATAAAGATGGCGATACAAAATAGCCGAAGTGCTGACAGTCTTTTCATCATATATTGGTTTTATTCCGCAAATATAGGCCGTTCTCTCCTCTCGACCAACCAGAAACCAGGCAATACGCCCCACTCCAAACAGCCATATTTTCAATAAATTGGGCCTCCAAGGTGATGGCGCGGAAACACTCAAGCTCGCGCGTAATGGAGCGGATGAATCCCAATTCCGGCGACACCGGCGCAATATTCCTGCGAAAGCAGGCCTCCATGCTACTCGGCCAAAAACAAGAAATCGAACACGATAACCTAAAATATTAACAATCAGTCAATTGAATAAAAAAACTCAAGCTTTGGCTGGCAATAATAACCGATCCACGTCCAAAACTGCCATAATCGACCTGATTTTGGCCACCGATAACAATTTATTCGCGTCCAAAACCGGTCCAAAAATCCTAGTTTTGGCTGGAAATAAAAATTATGAGCATCATTGGACGAATGGCGGAGCAAAAAGTATTGACTGGAATGCTGGAATCCTCCGAGGCAGAACTACTCGCCATCTATGGCCGTCGCCGGGTAGGTAAAACATATCTCATACGAAGTTTCCTACAAGAATCGATCGTATTTGAATTTACCGGAATTCATCAAGCCGCGAGGAAGACCCAACTTGAAAATTTTAGCCAGGCCCTCCAGCTGGCCACTAAAAGTTCCGTGGCCTTGGCCACCCCTACGAGCTGGCTGCAGGCATTTGTAATGCTGGACGCTTACATCAATACTCTTCCGTCCGATAAAGCTGCCGTTATATTCTTCGATGAGTTTCCCTGGATAGAAACACACAGATCGGGATTCCTTCAAGCCTTTGATCACTGGTGGAATAGCTCTGCCACAAAAAGATCCTATTTGAAAGTAATCATTTGCGGATCAGCCGCATCCTGGATGATCGATAAGATCATTAACAATCGGGGAGGTTTACACAATCGCGTAACCCAAAGGATTCGGTTACTCCCATTTACCTTGGCCGAAACGCAGCAATACTTGCGGAGTAAAAATGTAATACTCGACCAATACAGCCAGCTCCAGCTGTATATGGCCATGGGCGGCATACCGCACTATCTGCGAAATATTAAACCCGGAGAAAGCACCGCCCGGATAATAGATCGGCTTTGCTTTGAAAAAGACGGTTTTTTGAAAAACGAATTCAATAATCTTTATAAATCACTGTTTGCGCATTCAGAGAATCATAAACTGGTGATCAGGGCGTTGGCCGCGAAAGGAAAGGGCCTTACCCGAAATGAAATTATTGCCGAATGCGGATTTACTTCCGGCGGCACAACATCAAACATATTGGAGGAATTGGAAGAGTCAGGATTTATCACTCCACATATTCCCTTTCAAAAGAATAGCAACGAGAGTATCTATAAGCTATCGGACGAATATTCGCTGTTCTACCTAAAGTTCATCGAGCATGCAAAGGATACCGAAGACGGCGCCTGGCTCCGGCAATATGCCACACCTGCCTATACGATCTGGAGCGGGTTTGCATTTGAATCCGTTTGCCTAAAACATGTGTTGCAGATCAGACGTAAACTCGGGATCGGAGGGGTGTTGACTCACACGTCCACATGGCGACATACACCGCGAAAAGGACAACAGGGCGCCCAAATTGACCTTTTGTTGGATCGGCAGGACCATTGTATTAACATCTGTGAAATGAAATTTTCCAGCAGCGAATTCGCGATTGATATAAACTACGCCGCGGAACTGGATACTAAAGTGAATGTATTCCGCGCCGAAACCGGCACAAAAAAAACCCTATTCCCAACCATGGTCACCACATATGGGGCCCGAAAGAATGTATACTATCTGGGCCGCATACAGGCCGAAGTGCTCATGGAAGACCTATTTCTATAGCCCGCTTATAAACCACCCCTCCCTTCATCACAAACGCCACATTCTCCAACGCCCGGATATCCTTCAGCGGGTCGCCCTTCACCGCAATGACATCGGCAAAAGCCCCCGGCTTGAGCACACCAATTCGCGAATTCCCAATAAGATCAGCCGCGTTCACGGTGGCCGCCTGTATAGCCTGCATCGGCGTCTGACCATATTTTACCATATAGAAGAACTGTTTGGCATTCCACCCATGCGGATAAACGCCCGCATCCGTGCCAAACGCGATCTTCACCCCTGCCTTCACCGCCTTCTGGAAACTTTCGCGCTGAACCTGCCCCACTAGCTTTTCTTTATCGATGATCTTCTGCGGAAAGCCCAGCCGTGCATACTCGGCCCGGATATAGTCGTCATTGTAGATATCCGCGACAAGATAAGTGCCCCGCTCCTTCATCATCCGGATGGCCTCGTCATCCAGCATGCTCCCATGTTCCACGGACGACACGCCGGCCTTCACCGCCATTTTTATCGCCTCGGTGCCGTGCGCATGGGCGCAGGCTTTCTTGCCCCATAAGTGCGCTTCGTCTACGATGGCATTCATTTCTTCCTGCGTGTACTGGGGAGCCCCAACGCTTTCCTCCTCCGTAAGAACCCCGGCGCTGGCCCCGAACTTGATCACGTCGGCGCCGTATTTGACATTGAAACGCACCTGCTGGCGGACCCCATCCACCCCATTGGCAACTCCGCTGAGCTCTTTAGGACCATCGGTCCACGCCAGGTAGGGCGAGAAACCGTTGAGATCGCCATGGCTGCCGGTAGCCCCGATAAACAAGGTCGCTACAAAAAGCCTGGGACCCGGGATCTCTCCCCGGTTGATCGCGTTGCGAAGCGAGATATCTACCAGCCCTCGCGCGCCTACATCCCGGCAGGTCGTAAATCCCGCCAGCAGCGTCTTCAACGCCCGCATCGGTGAGGTCACCGCGTCGTCCACCGGGGTATTGCGGAAAATATCGGCATAATAATCACCACTGGGTTGCGAGGTCAGATGCGTGTGACAATCGATGAGCCCCGGCAGCACGGTATACCCGCTCAGATCGATCACCAGGGCGGAGTCGGGAAAGGAAAGATCCTTGCCCATCGCCTTTACCGTATCATGGTCTATTAGAATGGTAACGTTCTCGAGCACAGAACCCGAAGCGGGATCGATCAGCCTTCCGGCCTTGATGACCTTGACGGGCCGTTGAAGCGTGTCGGCCTCGACCAGGAACTGGCCTTTCCCGCAAAGGGCCATGGCCGATACAAAAAGAGCAGTTAGTAAGATTCTCATAAGTAGGAGAAATTACAAAAAAACTGGCCTCTAACCGTGAAGTTGCCAAAAAATATGGAATTAAGTAGCTTTAGCATCACCAACAAAACCTTCATATGAAAAACAAGTGGCCTGGTCTTCTTTTGCTGATCATATTGCAGCATGCCTTCTTAATTATGTCGGGCGCAAGGTCCGGCGGAAGCGCCGTTACAGATCACTCCGGCTATCACCCGTATAGTGATCGATAGCCTGGAGCAGGCGCTAAAGCATAATTATGTCTTCCCCGATACGGCGGTAAAAATGGCGGCCTATCTCGACAAAGAATATGAAAAGGGGGCTTATGCCTCCATCCGGGATCCGCAGGAATTGGCGGCTCGCCTCCTGCAGGACCTGCAAAAAGCCCATCACGACGGTCATTTGCGCCTCCGCTATGCGCCGGGCATGGCAAAGGATCTGGCGGACACTACCGGTGCCGCCGCGCGGCACAGGATCGGAGATTCCATCCAACTGATCAATGCCCGCCGGCGCAACTTCGCGTTTACCAAAGTGGAGATCCTGCCCGGGAATATCGGTTATGTCAAATTCAACGGCTTTGTCGGCTTTCTAAAAGAGGCCCGCCCCACCTTCACCGGGGCATTCCGGTTTGTGTCCCACACGGATGCGCTCATCATCGATATGCGGGATAATGGCGGCGGGAGTCCGCCAATGGTTTGCCAGGTCGCGAGCTATTTTTTTCCGGAGCGTCATCACTGGAACGATATCATCGGCCCCAGGGGTGATCATACCTTCTATACCGATCCCGCGGATGCGGACAGCCTCACCTTGTCGATGCCTGTCTACATTTTGACCAGCAAACGCACATTTTCGGGCGGTGAAGACTTCTGTTATGGGATGAAGAGCCTCCATCGGGCCGTGATCATAGGCGATACCACCGGCGGCGGCGCCCATCCCGTGGGCCCGGTTCCCGTGGTCATGGGATTTGTAGCGGATATCCCTTTTGCCCGCAGCCTGAATCCGTATACGCACACGGATTGGGAAGGCACCGGCGTCTATCCGGATATACCCGTGAACGCCGAGACAGCGCTCGATAGGGCAAAACAGGCGATCTTCATGGACTGGGCAAAGCATGCCACCACCGACGAGGAAAAAAACAAAGCGCAATGGCAGCTGGATGATCTGGCGGCCAGGCAGTCGCAGCAAACCCCGGCCGCCGCTTCCCTGGCAGCCTACGCCGGAAGCTTCGAGGGCCTGAACTTCTATGTAGACCATGGAGACCTGTACTGCAAAAACGCAGAGCGGGGCGGCAATGTCTTCAAATTAATTCCTATCTCGGGCGACAAATTTGTGCTCGATGAGAATGTCCATGTAGAGTTTAAAAAAGACCCCAAAGGCGCTGTCCGCGAGATCGCGATGCGCTGGAGCGAAGGGTGGGTAACGAATAAACGAAAAGCGCAATAGCACGCACTACCCTAAAACAACCCCTCGATACTCAAATACCGCTCTCCCGTATCATAGTTAAACGTCAGCACCCGAGCCCCGACCGGGACCGAGGGCAACGTCTTAGCCACCGCCGCCAGCGAAGCCCCCGTCGAAATCCCGGCGAGAATGCCTTCTTCTTTGGCCAGCCGCTGCGCATAGGCAAACGCCTCTTCTTTCCCCACCTTCACAATGCCGTCGAGAACAGCGCGGTTCAGGATCGAAGGCACAAACCCCGCCCCGATACCCTGCAGCGGGTGCGGCGACGGGCTTCCGCCACTCAACACCGGCGACAGCTCGGGCTCGACCGCCAACACTTTCAGCGAAGGCCATTTCTCTTTCAACACTTCGGCCACCCCGGTGATATGCCCGCCGGTACCCACGCCGGTGATGATATAGTCGAGTCCATCCGGAAAATCCGCAAGGATCTCCAAAGCCGTCGTCCGCCGGTGGATCGCCGTATTGGCCGGATTGTCGAACTGCTGCGGCAGCCAGGCCCCCGGCGTGGCGGCGACAAGTTCCTTTGCCTTTTCGATGGCGCCGGTCATCCCTTTTTCCCGGGGTGTCAACACGAATTCCGCGCCGTAAAGGGACATCAGCTTCCTCCGTTCCACACTCATACTCTCTGGCATCACCAGGATGATCTTATATCCTTTCACCGCGGCTACCAACGCCAACCCTATACCCGTGTTGCCGCTCGTAGGTTCGATGATCACACTGTCCGGTTTCAAAATTCCCTTTTGCTCCGCATCTTCGATCATCGATAACGCAATCCTGTCCTTGATGCTGCCCCCGGGATTGCTTCGTTCCAATTTCAGCCACACGGCATGGTCCTTGCCAAACAATTTGTTGATGCGTACATGCGGCGTTTGCCCAATGGTTTCTAAAATACTGTTCGCCTTCATCCTGGAGATTTTAGGTTGTATAAAAATTAAATAACAAAATTCAGCACATCCGTTACCGGGAATTTATCTTTGATCGCCACCTCGCTCTTATGATAGACAATGGAGTGGGGCAACACACTATGCGTCAGCCATACGTTCCCGCCGATCACGCTGTCATGGCCCACGACCGTTTCCCCGCCGAGTATCGTCGCACCGGAATAGATGATGACATTGTCCTCGATGGTGGGATGCCGCTTGGCATTGGCCTTGGCCTTGGAGACATTCAACGCGCCCAGCGTCACGCCCTGGTAGAGCTTGACGTTATTGCCGATGGCCGTGGTCTCCCCGACCACGATACCCGTCCCATGGTCGATAAAAAAAGATTCGCCGATCACCGCACCCGGGTGGATGTCGATGCCCGTCTGGCTATGGGCGCATTCCGTAAATATTCTGGGGATGATCTTCACACCTTGCCGATGCAGCTGATGCGACAAGCGATAGACAGCCGTTGCATAAAACCCGGGATAGGCCACCACGACTTCTTCCAGCGACTCCGCGGCCGGATCGAACTCGACGATGGATTGGGCATCCTTCATGAGGTTGGAATAAATACGGGGAATAGCATTAAAGAAGGTCTCGCTCACCACTTGCGCAGCTTCCTTATCCGTCAGCACGGAATCGACCAGCCGGCAAAACTGTGCTTTTAACGATTCGAGCTCCGCCTCCAGGTCCTTGGGCTGCTTGTCCACCACGCTCCTGGGCAGGAACAGGAAATCAAATAGCCGCTGGATGAACTGCTGCGCCGACGCCTTGTCCGGAAAGGCCGTAAATGCTTTGGTTTGATGCAAAAAAACCTGTTCAACCAACTCCCGTTGATTCATGTTCCATGGATTATTGGCCGTAAAGGTAGCTAAACAATCAAAACCGCCGAAAATATCCTACCAATCCACTTGACTAAATATTTTCTGATTGGCAATAGAACGCTAACTTTTTTGGCCTTCTCGCTAAATTTCTTACTTTGCCTGATATATCTTTGCCAAAAGATGCCGGCGGTTGGAGAGCCTGTCTCAAAAACACATCTGCTCAAGCTAATCTTCATCATCGGGGAGATCGCAGTGAAGAAATTTTGTAGAAAAATAAGTTACCGGGAAAGGTCGCTTTTGAGGGCTCCCGGCGGTCCAGACATATTTTTCAGCCGGCCCGCCGCCCTTAACGGCAGCCATAATTAAACCTTAACATCCCAAAAAAAATTTTCGAAAAATCCCAAAAGAGCTACTGATTTCCGGAAAAGTCAGGATGATAGATGACCCCCAGCGAATCCAAGACACAAGGCGAAGAAGCGATCGCCCCACCGGTTTTGGCCACCCATTTTTGTCTTCCGGTCGCCGCATCAAAGGCATAAAGCCCCCGGTCATTGCTCCCGACATAGACGACCCCGCCGGCGACCGTGGGGCTCGATACGATCGGACCACCCGTTTGGCCGCCCCAAAGGACTCCGCCCGCAGTAGTGGCGGTAAGCGCATATAAGTTACCATCGGTGCTGCCGACAAAGCAAACACCATTCACAACAGTAGGGTTCGATCCCTTGATCCCAAGGTTGGTGAACCAATCTGTAGAACCCTGGTCGACGGCATAGATGCTGCTGTCACTGCTGACGGCAAATACCATCGCATTGAAAACCGGTGCCGTAGGCGTGGAAGTCACGATACCTCCTGTGATATCCGTCCAAAGCGTGATGCCGCTCGAAGCATCCAACATATACAGGCTATTGTCATTGTTGCCAACGAAAAGGTCTCCGTTAAAGACGGTAGGGCTGGAACTCACTCCCATGCCCGGGACGATCCACCATTCCGCCACCCCCTTGTTCGCATCGAGCGCATACACATTACCGTCCTTGCTGCTAAAATAAAGGGTGCTATCGGCTTCCGCCAGATCCGCACCGACCATCCCATTCGTCGCGACACTCCAAAGCTTCGCTCCGTTCTTTATGCTGAAAGCATAAAGATTCCCGTCATTACTCGAAACATAGATGCTGCCATTCGCCGCCAATGGATTCGAAACGACAGGCCCCCCGGTTTTCGCCGCCCATTTCTGCACCCCCGAAAGCGCATCGAAGGCATAAAGATTGCCGTCCGAACTCCCCACAAATACAGTACCATTGTAAACAGCGCCGTCGCTATAGACACTATTGACCATCGTAGGCGCCGATACGATCGGGCCGCCGGTCTTGGCCGTCCATTTTTGTTTCCCTGTACCCGCATCAAAGGCATAAAGATTCCCATCGCTGCTCCCGATAAATACGTACCCGTTGGAAATGGAGTCGGTGGTCGTGGGAGTAACAACGGGATGACTCTTTTTGCAACCTGCCGCGCAGGAAGCCAAAACAACCAGTGCAAGTATGTATGGGATTAGCGATCGCATAGGAGATTAGTAACCTACTTTTATAGATCTTAAAATGTAATTCGCGGCATCGGTCTTGGTGACAACAAGTATATTTCCGCCAGCATCCTTCTGCACCTTGTTCGTATACCTGTCTGCGCCATATAACACCTTATTCCCCCGACTGTCCATGGTAAACACCGAATCGGTATACGCCGAACAAATGTCCTGGCTATAAGCATACAGATCAGGAAAATAGGGATCGATAGTCTCAAAAACGCCCTGCCCCGCGCTTGCAAAATAGGTTAACCCGGTGCTTTGCTCCGCAACCTTCTCCCAGTAAAGCGATTTGGGGTCATACAGCAGCGCAAAGAGGTTATTCACCGCGTTATCCGAAGCGCTATAATCGAAATCCAGCTTCCTTTGCCCATACAAAACGGTATTGCTGTTATTATTCAAATCGCTCAATAGGTCTATGGCAAATGTCCGGTACTGCCCGTTGACGCCGCCTGCATAGATGTAGTCGAACGCAGGCGAAGAAACATTTGCAAAAGGGGTATAGCCCGAAAAAAAGACATTGTAATAAAAGGGGTCCGACTCCGTCACCTCGAACGAGGTGTCAGTATAGGCATCACTGATATAATTACCCGTTGCATCATTCCAGGACAAGGCCTTCAGCGGCATCCTTGTCGCATTGTACCAGTTGCAATTCAAAATATCCAGCGTGTTTCCGCTTATATAGTAGTCGCTCTCATATTTAACTACCGCATTTGTATACTCGCTGGTAATATTCGTCGCGGTAGTATCGCTGTAGTTGATTATAGTGATGTGATTGGGATCCGACGTGTAATCATCATAGTCGAAAAGGATATCGTAGCTCACGGAGAAAGTGTTCGGTACTACATTCTGCGCGCCCGATATCAGCCGGTAACTGATCTTGGCAACCCGCCGCGGCAAGGACGCCGTCAAATAGTAGGTCTTATGGATATAGGTCAGACTATAAACACCATTCACCTTATAGAGCGATGAATCCACCAGGTTGTAACCAAAGCTATTGTTGATGCTGTCGGTGGTAAAGGAGTAAGTGTATGTGTTGTAGAACTGGCTGGTATCATACCCGGTAGGGTAGGTCACAGTCAATGATTTGACCGGTTTGGAAGAAGTCACTGTAACCGCCGGCGACGGAGTGCTTTTTTTACACGAATTGCACGCGAGGAATACAAAAAGATATCCCCATATTACTGATGCCTTTTTCATGAAATTGTTCCCGGGAATTGGTTACGGATAACGTCGGATACGCATACCGTATTGCCATAAAAGCCAACTTTCCATCCCATCCTGGGCGCAGTCGATACATTGTATCCCCATCCTCCAGGGGGTTCATCGACTAAAAAAAGCCAGCCTTCATAGCCGCTCCAGCCTCACCACATAGGGCGGATTGCTAAACCTCTTCCAGATCTTGAAAAGAATATAGCCGCAAACCCCGATACCGATAGCAAGGACGCCTTTTACGCCGATTAAGTTCAACAGGTAAAGAAAGAGTCGTGCCTTGGCATCCCCGTCCTCATCTTGATGTGTCCGGTCGACCACCAGGTACAAGCAAAGCCCGGTCATGACGATCATAAACAGCAAGCCCAGGATATAGCGAGATACCCCGTTTAAACTTCAATTTTCCTTATCCTGACCTTTTGCGGTCGATCATGTTCCATCCCTCAATCCGTCACCGCCCGAAACCCTAAATGTTCCATCCCGCTATCCTCCGTACTCTTCATCCGCCGGCTCACCCGGTACCCCGTGCAGTAAGACTCATTGCAAAGGAACGACCCGCCGCGGATGACGCGCTTGCGCGCATACGGCTCATCCGGGTCATAGCTGGAAGCCGGCCCACGAGGATTGAGCACAGCCTGCCCCCCCAAAGAGGAATAGTAATCAGCCCGATAGAAATCCGCGCACCACTCCCAAACATTCCCGGCCATATCGACCAGCCCGTACCCATTCGGCGCAAAACTCCCCACCGGCGCCGAGTAATAGAAGCCATCGGTGGACGTATTCTTATCCGGAAAATGCCCCTCCCAAAAGTTCCCATGTGCCGGGCCGGAAGTCACCACATCATTCCCCCAGGGATAAACCGCATCTTTCAAGCCACCCCGCGCCGCAAACTCCCACTCCGCCTCCGTCGGCAACCGCTTATGCGCCCAGCGACAATACGCCACCGCATCATACCAGGAGATATGCACCACGGGGTACTTGTCCTTCCCGACTATCGAGCTCCCCGGCCCATGCGGATGCCGCCAGCTGGCACCCTTCTTCCAGGCCCACCAAACGGAGTAGTCATTGAGATCCACGGGGTGATCCGGCGGCGAGAACACCAGCGAAGCCGGCATCAGCAACGAAGCATCCGGCTTCGCCGTCCCCGGCGGTAGTTGTTTCTTCAATTCATTCCAATCCGGCTTCCGCTCGGCCGTCGTCACATATCCCGTCGCGCGGACAAAGGCCGCAAATTGCGCATTGGTCACCTCCGTCCTGTCCATCCAGAAACCAGCTACCGTCACCGTATGTTTAGGATACTCGTCTTCCAAAGCCTGGTTGTTGTCGGCCCCCATTCGGAACGTCCCGCCCGGGATCCAGACCATCCCCGGATGCGCCGCCCGCGCCGCGACATCGGGATAAGCCGCAGCAACAGCGCCAGCCCTAGCGGAAGCCCCCAAAGCGCCGGCCCCAGCGGAAGCCCCCGAAGAACTGCCCGCAGCCGCCACCGAATGATCGCCCGAAGCGCCGCCGGCCGCTGCCAGTGTTCCACGCCCCGAAACCACCGGCAATGCCGCTACCGCCCCAAACCGGCT
>Ga0206897_1049_pt1 | contig 32364 bp, 40 predicted proteins | sample Alteio_BWOrgHeat_49_FD_152972 | JGI IMG/M metagenome (GOLD analysis project Ga0206897, IMG submission 152972) | Enriched cells from forest soil in Barre Woods Harvard Forest LTER site, Petersham, Massachusetts, United States -... | ecosystem: Environmental > Terrestrial > Soil > Temperate forest >... | reverse complement strand
GCCATCACCTGCATCTGAAGCAATGGCTACTCCAACCATGATACAGCCAGTAGTTGATGAAAATGCGCTCAATGACATGGTAACACGTGCGGTTGACCCATTCCAAAGGGAGCTAGTAAGAATGCAGGACACTGTAAGTGATGTCAGAAATGAGATTAATTCAATTCGAAGTACGATTCAGGACCTGACACTTACATTTGAAACATCATTAACTGATCTCAAGGCATTTCAAGCAGAGATTGCAAATCCACTCAATTTCATGCGCAAGTATTTTGATTCTATGGATATCAAGGGACTCTCAGATCCAACACTTCCATTACATACAGAGCAGCAATCACCAATACATCATGTAAACAATTCTGCAGAAAATTCCATGCCAAATAATTCAGACCAGCAAGCAGAAACTAGCATTGTAACCACAACAAGCAGTTTGCCTACATCAACACCAAAACAAATTGAAGATATCCAGCCCAAACAAGAATTTCAAGAATCTCTTCCATTTAACCAATTATTCAACGGCAGCCTTACACTCGGCAAACTTATGAGTACAACCACGATTTTGGAAGAAATTCTTCAAACTGTGGACAGAGGCTCAATTGACATCCTAATAGAACAGTGTAAAATGATGGGGTTAAGACAAGAAGACGAGCATGTCATATACAACATAATCAACCTAATGGACCAGTCAGGGCTATCAGTCAAGGAGATACTCATCATGCTATACAAATTTGGCAAAGTCATGGGAATAGCAGACAAGGAAGCTGACTTGACATATGCCAAACTCATAATGAACCAAGGAAAATCACATGGCCCACTAATGACAGTGGAGTCAAAGGAGAATTAGTATGGGATCAGCAGTTTTCACAGAAGCAATTCTCATTGTAGCTTCAGTCATAATAGCTGGAGGCCTTGCCGGTGTAGTAATGACAAAGGTTGGCACATTCCAATCTACTTTTACTCAAACAACTGAGAACCAAAAACAGACCATATTGACAAACATCAAAATTCTATACGCTCAAAATCCAACGTCGACAAGTGTAAGTGCATGGGTGAAAAATATTGGGACATATTCGATTACAAATACGCAAAATGTTGATGTATATTTTGGTCAAACCGGTGCGATGCAGAGAATCCCATACAATGTAGGATCTCCATCATGGACATTTTCTAGTCCAGTAACTAGTTGGGACAAGGCAAATACGGTACAGATCAATCTTTCAAATTTATCTGCCATTCAATGCAGCAGCGTATATGAATTACAAGTAACAACACCAAACGGAGTTAGCGATGAATACTTCGCTACGTTCTGCTAGGTGATATTTCATGGGATTAAGTATCGCAATTTCTGGTGGTATTGTTACCTTTACCATAGTATATGCCATGATGTCATTTCCTGCAATACTAGATGATACCACAAAGGTGAGTACGTCTTCAGCACAGATGTCAAGTACCTTAAATTCAATTTTACATACAAACATCAGTATTTCAGACCTACAAAGTATTCACAATTCTACTACTGTGAATTTCTCGGTGAACAACACTGGAAATACCATTCTATGGAATTACAACAAGTTTGATGTCATAGTCACATACCAGACAGACGTTGGAGGTATGCCAACGTTGACAGAGGTTTTACAATATGCAAACAGTTGTGCTGCATTGCCAGCTGACAAATGGTGCATTCAAAGCATAACAAATGATCTTGAACATCCAGGCATATTAGATCCCAGGGAGAGTCTTAACATTGAAGCAAAACTGCAAAATCCTACAAGCCTAGGAGGTATCATTACTGTCAACATTGGAACAGACAATGGAGTTCTTTCCACAAGTTCGGTGAGAACAACATGATAAAGACAATTCCAACGGGTAATGAAGAGGTAGACAGGCAGTTAGCAGGCGGAATTCCAACACCGTGCCTGATGATGATAGAAGGAGAACATGGTACTGGAAAGAGTGCACTTGCGGCCCAATTCATACAAGGCATGTTATCATCAAAAATGAAAGTATTGTGCGTTACAGAAAATACTGTCAAAGATTATATCGAAAAAATGAAGACAATTACATTCAACTTTACAACAGCATTTTTACAAAATCGATTTTCAATACTTCCACTGCATGTATACGGTGCAGTATGGTCACAGAAACAGTCGTCATTTCTATTGCCAGTGATTGGCAGATACATTAGTAGCAACTCCAAAAATTTTGATTGTGTAATAATAGATTCAATATCTCTTTTGACAATGTATGCAGATGCAGGACAAATACTGGATTTTCTAACCCGATGCAAATATCTTGTATCAACAGGCATGACCGTAATACTTACGATGCATGAGACATCAGTTCCAGAAGACATTTCCTTGAGGATAAAATCTGCATGCGATGTTTATTTTTCTCTTAGCACTACAAGCATAGGTGGAAAAGCAGTCAAAGTAATGAAAGTGATAAAATTGATAGGCTCAAGCGAGGCGTCAGAGTCATCGTTTGCTTTTGAAATTGACACTAATTTTGGAATTAAGATTGTACCAATATCCACAGCTAATGCATAATAGGATAAGACATGAGAACAACAAATCAAGGTAAAATAAAATGGCGTTAAGTCTATCCCTAGTCAGTGACAAGAAATTCTCAGAGGCGCTAAAAAAATCGGCGCACCTGTTAAACTACTTGTCAACATATGTAGAGAGAGGAAATCCCATTCCACTATTTACAGAAAAACTGGAAGGTGAACATAAAAAACTCAAGGATCCCAATCTGATATATCCAATATCTGACAATACGTACATTCACATCAATCCACACTCCAATTCAGCTGACGGGTATGTAGAATATACAGTCATTGAACCTGATGAGCCAGACCGTGCACTGATGGAAAGTGCAGACAAGCTATTTGCATTGCATGCAGGAACCATGAATCCACCTCTTGAGCTTACAGAAAGATTCAACATGATAGACCAATATCTTGACAAAACCATCATGTCCACAAATGCGGCAATGGATTATTCCAAGGTGGATGTCTTCAAGGCCAAGAACTTGGCAGTGTTTGATAAAGACATACCAAGTCTGAAATATCATTTTTTGCGCAAGCGTGCTGGCATGGGTCTTCTTGATCCATTCCTAACTGACCCACATTTGGAAGACATTTCAATAGTTGGTGCAGGCAACATGTACGTCATACACAAAATGTTTGGAGCACTAAAATGCCCAGTTTTTTTGAGTGTTGAAGAAATTGATGACTTGATTGTCAGCATGGCAGAGCAATTTGGTAAGACAGTATCTCATGCAAAACCAGTCATAGATGCTACACTTCCAGAAGGCTCTAGAATTAACATCGTATTTGGAAAAGACATAAGCAGAAAAGGAACGAATGCAACAATCAGAAGATTTGCAAGTACACCTCTATCCATAACGCAAATCATCCCAAGCAAATCCTTGCTTTCAATCGAAGCCGCCTACCTGTGGATGATGTTATCAGAGGGAATGAGTGTATTTGTCAATGGAGAGACTGCATCAGGAAAGACTACAACCATGATGGCAATTACCGCATTTATTCCATCCAATTGGAAAATTGTAACTATTGAAGATACACCTGAGCTCACCCTACCTCATGCCAACTGGATAAGTGAGGTCACAAGAGACACTGGAAATGCAAATTCAAGTGTAACAATGTTTGATCTTTTGAAAGCAGCATTAAGACAGAGACCAAATTACATATTTGTCGGAGAAATCAGAGGTGCAGAGGCAAACATTGCATTTGGTGCAATGCAGACAGGTCATCCAGTAGTTAGTTCATTCCACGCTGCAAACATGACTGCATTGATTCAGAGGCTCACCAATCCTCCAATGAACATACCAAAAACAAACGTTGAGAACCTAAATATTGCAATGTTCCAAGCAGCCGTTACAGGGCCAGACGGCAAGAGAGTAAGAAGAGTGCTATCCATAAATGAAGTAATTGGATACAATCAAGAAGGGAACAATGTTATGTTTATCCCAGTATTCAACTGGGATCCAGGCAATGATACAGTCAAGTTCAGAGGCAAGGGAAGTAGTGCACTATTCATTTCAAAGATTTTAGAAAAAAGAGGAATGTCAAGAAAAGATGAAGGCCTGTTATATGAGGAGCTTGCACTTAGAACAAAGATTTTGGACAAGATGATTGAAAAGAAAATTTTCAATTTTTATGATGTCTATGATTCTATATCTCGTTGCAGGGAAATTGGCCTTGAACAATTTATGAAGGAGCTTAATTCATTATGATAGAAAAACTCGCCATCAAGGAAAAACTTGCAGAGCTTCGACGATCAGACGAGGATTTATTGTACTTTATTGCATTTTTGTATGCCTTGTCTACAGGTGAGGTTGGCTCTGTTGACATGATAAAAAGCGGACAGTCATCAGGATATGGTAGGTATTCAAATTCATTCAAAGAAATATTTCGGTTGGGGGTAGGATGGGGATACGGTCTGGCAAGGTCTTGTGAAATGATTGCCGCAAAATTAAAAGATAATACAGACCCACTAAAGCAATTGCTAGTAAAACTATCTCAGGTGATAAGACTTGGAGATGAACTGAGGGTATTCTTTACAGATGAGATGAGTTTTGCCATCCACACATATACAATAAGATATGAGCGCAACTTGGAAACCCAGAAACTATTCCTTGAAATGTTTTATACAATTTCATCAACTGCATCTTTTATGATTGCTGCCAATTCAATCATGGCAATGCTCATGGGAAACTCCAACTCTGAATCAATATTTGTCATGTCTTTTGTTGGTGTCATAGTAAGCATGGGCTCATTCATAGTAATCATGTACATGCTATTTCCAAAAGACAAACTAGCATCAACAAAACATGATAGTGCACCAAAATTTAGAATGGCATTATTTGCGGCACTTGGTGTAGGCATTTCTATTGGCATTGTTCTTGCAATAACCAACCTAGTACCACTCACACTTGTAGTAGTCATTGCAGTTGCACCCCTGTTCATCCCAGGAATTATAGCAAAAAGAATAGAAACAGAACTGCGAGAGCATGACGAGTGGTATCCTCCATTTATCAGGCATTTTGGAGAGATTTACACCATGGTAGGCTCTATGGGACAGGCACTTGATGCCGTACTTAGAAGCAATTTTGGTCCATTGCAAAAACAGATTATTGCGTTTAAGAACAGGGTAAAAAACAGGATAAATCCAGAAATTTGTTTTGAGTTATTTTCAATGGAGGCTGGAACTTCAGTAATTGAATCTGGCAATACCATAGTGTCGAGATCTCTTCTCAAAGGAGCAGACATGAACCAGGTAGGCAACAAGGTTGCAGAGATTTCATCAAAACTAAATGAGCTCAGATCAAAAAGGATGCAAACATCAAGAACTTTTGAGACAATCATCATAGTATTACATGGACTTACAATGGCAATCTTTGGCCTGATGAGTACACTAATCGAAGTATTTCATACGCTATTATCAACAGTACCAGTATCAAACCAGGCATTTACACTCAGTCCGATTGATCCAAATTTTATCCACATGATGTTGCCAATAGTCATACTTGTCACTTCAACTATCAATGCATTGGCAGTAAAAGTAGGTCAGGGAGGCATGTTCAAGACAGTATGCTTCAATATCGCAATGCTAACAGTATTGGGTGGATTGACAATGTACGGTACTACTGCTGCGTTATCACAATTTCTTACAAACCACATCCTGGATACATATGCTCCTACTACTGGTACTGCAGTAGGCAATCTTCCAGGAATTGGTTCTGGAACCTGAGTTGGCTCAAAAAATAAATTACAAATAAAATTGAATTACAAAAACTTGGTAAAAAACCAGCTAGGTGTTAGATGTATGACATACAGTCTTTGCAAACAGGTTATTGACTGTCTTCATTACAGATTGCATGTCAAAGGGTTTGTAGATTATTGCATCTGCTCCCAGATTTTCTAGCTTGTGTATAGTGTCTGCCCTGACATCGCCTGTAATCATTACCATTATTGCATTGGGATTTATTTTCTTGATGTTTTCTAGTGCATAAAATCCATCATATTCTGGCATCATTACATCAGAGAAGATAATATCAGGAGACATGTCCTGGAATATTTTTGTAGCTTGTTTTCCATCAAATGCTTTTCCTACAACAACAACGTCATAAATTTCTAAAAACTCTGTGAAAAGATTAACAGTATCCTCATCATCGTCAACTACTAGTGCAGTGTACGTACGCTTTCCCATGTTACTGTCATCAGGCATATCATTAACGTGGACACCGATTATCTAATATTAATCAGTGTGTCAAGATCAGACAAACAGATTAAGAAAATCAGAAATTGCCATAGAATACACAGTTAACCTCAATTTCAATAAAATGCAACCAAACAGGTAACTATTTTTAAAACCATGTCCAAGGCATGCAGTTGACCAAAAATCTAGGAATAATCGGAGGCGGGCAACTTGGAATGATGCTAACAGAAGCAGCAAAGAGTATGCCAGAATACATTTCAAATGTAATAGTTTTAGATCCAACAGAAAATTGTCCTGCTTCAAGAGTAGGGGCCAAGCAAATTGTTGCAGATTTTAAAGATAAAAATGCCATAGTAGAATTGTCATTGCAATCAGACATTATCACTTATGAGATAGAATCAGGAGACAGTAAGGTACTAGAATCACTACATGGTGAAGTATTGATAAATCCAGCACCAAGCACTCTTAGAACAATACAAGACAAGTATCTCCAAAAACAATTCTTGCGTCAAAACAACATACCTGTTGCAGAGTTTGATACAATAGAATCATTGCAAGACCTTGAAAAAAAAATTACAGATTATCAATATCCGGCACTGCTAAAGGCAAGACGTGATGCATATGATGGAAGAGGAAATTTTAAGATAGAAAACAGTTCTCAGATAGAAACAGCATATCAGCAATTTCTTGGAAGGCAAACCATGATTGAAAAATTTGTGGATTTCAAAATGGAAGTATCAGTTATTGCAGCAAGAAATATTCATGGAGAGATTGCAACATACCCACTGGTAGAAAATATTCACAAAAATAACATACTAGAGTTTACGATTGCCCCTGCACGAGTAGACAGTAAAATTTCATTTGAAGCAGACAAGATTGCTAAAAAAACAATGGATGTATTACATGGGGCAGGAGTATTTGGAATTGAAATGTTTGTAACAAAAGATGATCAAGTGTTGATAAATGAGATTGCCCCAAGAGTGCACAATTCTGGACATCACACACTACAATCAAGTGAGACCTCGCAGTTTGAACAGCATTTGAGGGCAATACTTGGATTGCCACTTGGCAGTACAAAGTTAAGACATAACACAATCATGTGTAATATTTTAGGACCAAGGGATTTTTCTGGCAAATACAAGCCAATTGTACTTGAGCAAAAAGATGGGGTGTATCTCAAGATGTACCACAAAGACGAGGCCAAGCCACAAAGAAAACTTGGTCACTTCAACGTTGTAGATGAAAAAAATACAAAGGATGTAGATGCATTATTAGAAAAGACTCGCAAGATAAAAAACTCGATTAGATTTGTCCACGGTTAGGTTATTTTTTTACCAGTGCAAATATGCCACCTGCGCCATAAGCAACTGCAATCATTATTCGCGATGTGATTACAGCAGTTGTTTGATTTGATATCAGTGATGTGTCAAGCATTACAGCAATCGGTATTGCGGCCAATGATATTGCCCCTACGATGATTTGTTCCAAGTTTACAAGACTACTGTATTTTTTCATAAAGAAAAATGTCGAGGTGTTTCCAAGACCAATTCCAAACAAAATCAAATATTGGTAGAGATGCGGAGCTATTCCTATTGCCGCAAAGGGGGCAGCCCAGCACAGACCATTAACAGCTTTTACCATAGGAGGCCATGAGACACTATTTTTCATCCTGCCCTTGATAGATGATAGTAGCGTCCTGAATTTTCCAAGAATCACTCCAAAGGTTATTGCAAAACTTCCAAACCAGATTATTCCATAATAAAATATAGGCTCCTTGTGTTCAAATGAGATCTCACTTAGAATAGAAGCAGAACCAACTGCTATTGCCACGCCTACAAACAAAACCCCAAATGCGCGCCTTACTTCCATAGGAGATTTTTGCACAGTCTAAAGTCAGATTCATCTCAGATATAATTTAAGAGATTGAGTTACACCAGTGGAAAAATACTACCTGCAAAAACGTTGAGTTTAATTATTTAATTCGACGCTGTCATATTCGATGTCTTATTCAAAAAAACCCCTAGTTGGAATCATCATGGGGTCTAGCTCAGACAGCAAAGTAATGCATGCTGCTGCAACAGCACTAGATGAATTTGGAATAAAACATGAGGATCAGATTGTTTCCGCTCATAGGACACCCACAAGATTACTAGATTATTCAAAACATGCAGAAAAACAAGGATTCAAGGTCATCATTGCGGGTGCTGGAGGCTCTGCCCACTTGCCAGGAATGATAGCGTCTCATACAACAATTCCCGTGATAGGAGTTCCAATAATGGTATACAATGACAAGACAAACTCTGACAAGTTCAAGTTTTCAGCATTTGGAGGACTGGATGCATTACTATCAATATCTGAAATGCCAACAGGTTCTCCTGTTGTAACAGTGGGCGTCAACAAGGCTGCAAATGCAGGCCTGTATGCAGTAAAGATTCTTGCAAATGAGTTTCCAGAATTAAAAAATAAACTAAAAAGACACAAGGAAGTACAGCACAAGTCAGTTCTAAAGGAATCCGATGAGATGAAAAAAATCGGCTTGACAAGATTTGCAAGCAAGAAATTCAAAAAATAGTGTTAGTTTACTCGATTTGATATCTGCATCACAGGAATTGAAAAGTATATCGGATATATTTTCCCCGTAGCTGGGTGGTTATAGTTCCATCTTTTGTCTTGTGGATCAATTTTCATGAATTGTGTGGCCATTTCATGAGACAGCATTTTGTATGCTTCTTCGCCTATTGTCATTTGGTTTGGTTGCGCAAGTGGCAAAATTTTTGAAGCAATTGTTATACTGTGTCCTATCAAGTCAGGCTCTGAGCCCAAAACAACAATCCTGTTTTTACCAACATCTATTCCAATTCTTACATTAATTTTTGGCAATCCAAAACTTGCAAACATGGGATTCAGTGAATGAGTCACTAACATATTCATGGATCTTGCACAACGTACGGCATTTTCTGCCATGTTTCCAAAGTCTTTTAGTTCTGGGAAAAATGCAATAACTGCATCTCCAGCATATTTTAGAACAAATCCTGCATGTTTTGACACCACCACTGCCATCTCTTCAGAAAACACCTTGATGAGACCAGAGAGATCTTCTGAGCTAAGAGATGTTGCAATTTTGGTGGACCCTACAATGTCAACATAGAGAACAGCTGTGTTTATTTCATTTTCAGGCCATAATCTCAAGAATCTGTTTGAGATATACTTGAGAAATGCCTGAGAGTAGGAATCGCTTTGTTTTCTTTTGTATAGTGAAAAGTTTCTTTGGATTCTAGTAAGGCTTTGGATCAAAAATACATCATCAGGGGTTAGGATTTGAAACTTTTCAACAGGCTTTACTTGAGAGATTACAGATTCCAGGTTTTCTAGTGGGACGAACTTTTTTTCTATTACATCATAGTATCCCTTTTCTCCATCTATTGCCTGTGGTTCAAGTTTTACCTTGCTTGTGGTAAGACCGAATGGAAAAGATGTTTTTTGTTTATTTGCAGCAATTAGTATGACACTATCATATTCACTCAGGGCCAGTCCTTGTTCATTTTCAATTCCTGAGCTAATGTCAATTACACGTGAAATTTGAAATATCGAAATTTTTCCAGTGGTGGAGTTTGATCTTATTACCTCAATTACATCATGTTCAGAAGTATCAGAAACAGTTGTTTGGAGTATGAATTTATCCCTAAATTCAGATCTGTACATGCCAGTACCCTTTGCAGCGTGGACTTCAGAGCCAACAGTGGTTCCCCTACTTTTTGCTTTTATGATATTTACTGTAATGCCCATCATATCAAGTGCATCAGTCACAGCAGTCAAGTCATTTCTTGGCAACTCGGCTTCAATTCGTATCATTTCTAGATATTCTAGATTATTTATCAGAGGTAGTAATTTAAACTAGTTTTTGATTTTCGTCTCAGATAATCATCAATCATAACTTTAATTTACGATATGCCAAGTAGTGATGTCTTGGAATTAAGCGAGATTTTGTATAATGCAATATCAGAGTATGGTGAACAAAGGATACTCTCAGACATTGTACAAGGTGAGAGCACCGATGTCATAAGAACTATTTTTGAACAATGCCTATCAAAAATAGAAGAAAGTGAAGTAAAACCAGAGACACCCATTGTAGTTTCTGAGGGATTGATGCACTTTTTGCTCACAGCAGCCATGATTCCAAGCAAGCGTAAAACCGCATTCCAATCAATCGACATTGACATTGCAGTTCCTGATACTGTGACACTTGGAACCTCACCACAGGATGTTATTGTCATTTTATTTCCAAAGACAAGCGACATAGGTATAATCAAGTCTCATATTGAGAACATGAAAAAAATCCAGCCAAACGCTGGCAACATATGGGTTGTTCTTGAAAAAGAGATGCAACTTGATGCAAAAACATACACGCTCAAAGATTCCATGACGTTTTCAAACATCATAAATGACTTGATTGGTTTTACGTCAAACAAAAAACAATCCAAGTTGAAAATTTTTAAGATATAAGGGACTTTACGTCAACATTTTTTTCAATATGTGAAACCATCATTTCAGAATTGTCATAATATTTGATAAACGGTAGTACACCCAAGATTGGGATGTTTGTAATTTCATGGATTGTCAATGGAGCATTTTTTTCTTCAGGCCCTCCATTCTCATCATAGTTGTTTACCAGTATTCCCTTGATTGGTATTTTATTATCACGACATGTCTTGACTGTCATCATGGTATGATTCAGAGTTCCAAGCGTTGATCTTGTAACAATGATTGTCTCAAGGCCCATATCTTTTATCAAGTCTGCCACAAAGTAATCCCTAGTTAGTGGAGTCATCATTCCGCCTATTCCCTCAACGAGCATCATTTGGTGCCTGCTTTGTAATTTTGCAAATTGCTCAAAGATTATTTTTTTATCAAATTGTATATCAAGTGCTTTGCTTGCATCATATGGAGAAACTGGCAGTGGCATAAATACAGGATTTATTTCATCTTCTGCGTCATGTACACCAGAAGCATGATACAAAATTGATACGTCAGATGATTTGAAACCAGTTTTTTGCAACACACCTGTTGCAACGGGTTTCATTACACCGACGTCTACCCCCAGTTTTCGTATACATGTGGCAAGTGCAGCTGTAATTGTAGTTTTACCAACACCAGTATCAGTAGCAGTGATAAAATATGATTTCATAAGAGACAGCCACCAATGTCATTTAAGAATCCACCTTATCATTATTAATCCCGGCTCACTGGAAAATTCCATGCGCAGTTTTGTCTGGCATCCATATACCCAAATGAATGACTGGAAAAAATTTGATGTAATCTCAAAAGGTAAGGGAATGTGGCTCTACGACAAACGCGGTAATGCATTGATGGACGGAGTAGCAAGCATGTGGTGTAATGTATGGGGTCACTCTAACAAGGAATTGACAAATTCCATGATAAAACAGACAAGAAATTTACAACACTCGTCATTATTTAATTTGACAAATGACAAGGCAGAAGATCTTGCTGAAAAACTAGTAAAACTTGCACCTGAGATGCACCAAGTATTCTACTCAGATGATGGCTCGACTGCAATGGAGATTTCTGCAAAAATGGCATTACAATATTGGAGTAACATAGGTGAGAAAAAGACAAGATTTGTCTCACTTGAGAATGGATACCATGGTGATACGATAGGAGCCATGTCACTTGGATATGTACCTCTCTTCTTTTCAAAATTCAAGTCTGTGCTCTTTCCAGTTCTAAGAACTCCAACACCAAATAGATACAGAACTCCAAAAGGTTACTCGTTTGAGGACTATCAAGAGTTTTGCCTAGAAAAAATTGAACAGGTATTTTCAAAAAATGATGACATTGCAGCATTTGTGATGGAAAGCGGGGCACAAATAGCAGGAGGAGTTGTGATTTATCCAAAAGGATTCCAGAAAAAAATAAGCAAAATATGCAAAAAGCATAATGTGTTACTCATACTTGATGAAATTGCAACAGGGTTTGGAAGATTAGGATCAATGATAGAATACCACAACCAAGAAAGCATTCCAGATATTGTATCATTTGGCAAGATGTTATCTGGTGGATATCTCCCACTTGCTGCAACACTTGCAAGCAAAAAAATCTATGATTCTTTTCTTGGCGAATACAAAGACATGAAGCACTTTTTCCATGGACACACATTTACCGGAAATCCCTTGGCATGTGCAACGGCTCTAACAAATATTTCATTATATAAAAAATACAACTTGATATCAATGATCAAAAAACGTGCAGTCCAGATGAAATCACGCATCAAGGAAATTTCCAACCTAGACATGGTAGGAGATGTAAGACATGCAGGTATGTTGATGGGAATAGAACTTGTATCAAACAAAAAGGCAAAAACTCCTGTATCACCTCAGAAACGATTGCCACAGAAGATCTTTGTAGAGGCAAAAAAATATGGAATCTACCAAAGAACATTGGGGCATATAGTAATGGTCATTCCTCCGCTTGCCATATCAGAAAAAGAGTTGGATTTTCTGTTAGATGGTACTATTAAGACGATAAAAAATGTCTCATCTCACATGTAAAAACCTCGCCATATCAGGCATGAAGTGCTATAACCATCTTTGACCATATTTTATCACCCCAAATGCCACAGATTCGAATCTGCCCTACATGCAACAAGGCATTACAGATAGGTGAAATTCACAGATGCACCAGTACAACCTCAGAATATACAACATGTGAAAAGTGCGGTGAAAGATACCCAAGATCAAGACCACATATTTGTATCACAAGAATTTAACAGTATGAATCTAAATGTAAACCGTTACTACATACAAGGTTTACAGTTAAAATAATCTTAATTAATGGATTTAAAATAGGATAGACATTGACTAGTGAAGTTAATTTTATAATGTCTTGTAGAGACAAGATATTATCAGGACATAAGATTTCTCAAGATGAAGCTGAGAGACTCATCAACACACCAGATGATTCACTGCAGGTATTATCTGATGCAGCTAATGAAATTACAAGAAAGTTGTGCGGAAATTTGGTTGATGTTGAAGCCTTGATAAATGCAAAGAAAGGCAAGTGTCAAGAAGATTGCTCATTTTGTTCCCAGTCTGCATTTTTCAAGACGGGTATTGATACATACAAGCTGTTACCACCAGAGACAATAGTACAAAACGCAATGCTTGCAAAAGAAGACGGAGTAAAGAGTTTCTGTCTTGTTTGTGCATGGCGTGGTCCAACAGAAAAAGATTTTGAACAAATTTCGTCAATCATAGAAAAAATAAACCAGGATGTTGGAATAGAGGTAAACTGTTCACTTGGTTTTATCAATCAAGACATGGCAATAAAATTAAAAAAACTTGGAGTGAAACGCTACAACCACAATCTTGAGGCACCAAGAAGCTTTTTTGAAAAAATATGTACCACCCACACATATGATGACAGGATGAAGACCAATCTTATTGTCAAAGATGTTGGCCTTGAATTATGCTGTGGAGGAATAATTGGCATGGGTGAAACAAGAATGCAAAGACTAGAGCTAGGACTTGATCTTGCAGGGCTAAGTCCAGAGGAATGTCCAATCAACATGCTAGTACCACAAAAAGGAACGCCACTTGAGCTTCAGACAAGACTCTCAATAACTGAGATATTACGCACAATAGCAGTCTTTAGATTTTTGATGCCAAGAACCATACTCAAGATTGCCGGAGGAAGAGAAGTCTACCTTGCAAATGACCAGGAAAAAGTGCTGCTTGGAGGCGCAAACGGCATCATAACAGGAGGCTATCTCACAATTGGCGGAAATAAACCCACAGATGATTTTCAAATGATATCAAAGATAGGCCTTGAAGCCTAGAACCGATTTTATCAAGGACAAGTTAGGGCAGATCAAGAGTGCAAACCTGTATCGCACACTTGTGTATAATAAAATTTCAGGCCCGTACATTACAATTCAAGAAAAAAAACTAGTCAATTTATCATCAAATGATTATCTCGGACTTGATTCTACATACAGCCCTTCACAGATACAATCAAGCTCCAGGTTAATTGCAGGAAATGATGTTGCATTTGAAAAACTTGAAAAAAATCTAGCGCATCACAAATCACAAGGTTCTGCACTGGTTTTTCCAACAGGATACATGGCAAACTTGGGTGCAATCTCAATTTTAGCACAAAAAAATGATTTGATTCTAAGCGATGAGCTAAACCATGCAAGCATAATTGATGCATGTAAGATGGCACACGCAAAAAAACTAGTCTACAAACACAATGACGTTTCAGATCTAGGAAAAAAACTGCGCAAAAAGGCGCAACGCAAGTTTGTGATAACAGAGGGGATATTTTCAATGAATGGTGATTATGCATTACTTGATGAAATCGCAGAACTGTGTCAGAAAAACAATGCATTTCTCTTGCTAGATGATGCACATGGTGATTTTGTGGCAGGTAGAGATGGAAAAGGTTCAGCAGATCACTTCAGGGTTACAAAAAATGTTGATGTGTACATCAGCAGTCTAAGCAAGGCGCTTGGTGCATTTGGTGGATACATTGCTGCTAGCAAGGAGATAGTTGATCTTGCTGTAAACACATCACGTCCATTTATTTACACATCTGCATTGCCAGGTTTTTTGGCAGAGTTGGCATTAAAGAGGTTCTTGTCAAGCAGGGAAACGAAACGACTGCAACTATGGAAAAAAATAGAACAGTTCAGCAAGGGCTTGAGATCAATTGGGTATTCAATTGAATCCCAAAGCCAGATAATTCCAATCATAATAGGAGATGAGAAAAAGACGCTAGAGTTTGGTAGGTATCTGAGAAATAAGGGCATATTTGTCCAACCCATACGCTATCCAACCGTAAATTTGGGGTCTGCCAGAATAAGAATATCAGTCACAAACTGGCTTTCTGAAGATATAATAGCCGAGTCACTAGATATCTTTGAAAAAGCAGGTAGAAAGTTTGACATCACATGACATGATTTGGAAGAGATTTGGAACAAGGTATTAATAAAAAAACAGCATCAGTGAAATCATGGCAGAGTTAACCATAGGAATTGCAGCCATAGCAGGACTAGGTTCTTTTCTTGCACCATGCATACTACCAATGATTCCAGCCTTTCTTGCATACATTTCTGGTACCACACTTACAGATCTTCAAAAAAATAATGGTACTGTCAATCTTGTTGCAAGCAGACTCAACATAATACTAAATACACTATTTTTTGTTGCAGGCTTTACGATTGTCTTTTCAATACTTGGAGTTATTCTAAACAGCATACTTGCAACATCAGCAGGGCCTCTGCTTGCAGGATTTAATCATGTTGGAGGAATTATAATAATTGCATTTGGTGTATTCATGTTGTTATCATCCAAGATATCAAAACTTAATTTTGAAAAAAAGATTTTGCCAAACAGGACAAAATCAAGTTATCCGCTTTCGTTTGTATTCGGACTTGCATTTGCAACAGGTTGGACTCCATGCATAGGACCAATCCTTGGGAGCATCCTAACTCTTGCTGCAACATCTCCAAGCCATGCATTTATTTTGCTTCTTAGCTATTCACTAGGACTTGGAATTCCATTTATCCTGATGGGAGTATTCTTTTCAAGATTTACCGGATTTATCAAATCAATGAGCAAGCATTTGAAATACTATTCAATAATAATGGGGTCGCTGATTGTAATTTTAGGAGTTTTGGTGTATACAAACCAGCTAGCTGCAATTGCAAGCTTTCCGCTGTTAAATAACATACTATTAGGATGACATTGATGAGAAAAGAGATTAAAACCGCAATAATTGGTGCGATAATCATCATAATAGCAATAGGCAGTATTGGCATATTTTTTACATCACTTGACAAGACTGCTCAAAACTCTGCAAGTCTAGTTTCAAACACAACAGGATATAGTGGAAACAGCACCACATCACAAGGCAAGTTTGCATCATATCCGGATGAAAGTAATTATCCACAAGCGCCAGATTTGATGGGTATTTCAGATTACATCAATACAACACCAGAAGAGCTAAAAGCAAAAATGAAAGACAAGGTCGTATTGTATGATTTTTGGACATATAGTTGCATAAACTGCATCAGAACGTTTCCATACCTTAAAGCATGGAATGATAAATATGCAGACAAGGGCTTGTTGATAATCGGAGTGCATTCCCCAGAGTTTGAGTTTGAAAAAGATCCAAACAATGTAAAAATGGCTGTGCAAAAATATGGTTTGACATATCCAATAGTGATGGACAGTGATCACAAAACTTGGGATGCATTTTCAAACAGATACTGGCCTGCAGAATATATCACAGATGATCTTGGACACATACGACACACGCACTTTGGTGAAGGAGAATACGACCAGACAGAAAAAGTTATCCAGCAACTACTTGATCAAAGAGCAAAAAGACTTGGACTAAATGCAACAGCAGATCAGAGTCTTGTCAATTTATCACCCCACGAGTTTTCAGTTTATGAAACCCCAGAACTTTATTTTGGTTATGACTTTGCAGATGGAAGAAACTATTTTGGAAATACAGAAGGGTTTGAACCAGAAAAAACAGTCAACTATACCATCCCATCGGATTTACAAAAAGATCATTTCTATTTAGGGGGCCAGTGGCAAAATCTCCACGATAGTATGACATTATTATCAGACAATGGAAAAATAGTTTTGCCATATACTGCCCAAGATGTGCATATTGTTGCATCAGGGCCAAATACTACAATACAGTTACTGCTTGACGGAAAACCAGTGGCAAGTGATGATGCAGGCCAGGATACCAAAAATAGCACTACTATCATCTCAGAGCATAGACTGTACAACATCATATCATCAAAACAAGCAGGTGACCACACACTTACCATAATTGGCCACCCAGGCTTTGAAATCTACACATTTACCTTTGGCTAGTCAGGATATGATGTTTCTAAATTCGAATTTAGAAACATATTAGATCAACCTGTGCAGTGTATTGGTGTAACTCAAGCTTGCTGTCACTACAGTTACACACCAAGTAAGAACATGGCTGTTTAAAATAACATTTCAAATCAAGACACAGTATAAAATGAACTTTACAAACAAATGGAATGTACAAAAAGAAAGCATCTCCCAGAGAGTAATTGACAAGGTAAAGCCAGATGCACCATTAAAGCCCAAGATTGATGAAGCACAAAAGAAATTACAGTTACAAATCATAAAACTTGATTCTATTTCAAAGAAATTAAAAGAAAAAGACGATTTTATCTTTAAAAAAGTGGTTGAAGCAGTAAGACTACACAACAAGGCATACTCTAATGCCTATGCCACAGAATTATACGAGATTAGAAAGATGAACAACATGGTAACAGGCGCAAAATTGGCCATGGAACAGATTCAATTAAGATTAAACACAATATCAGAACTTGGAGACGTGGTGGTAACACTAAGCCCCTGTATGTCAATCATAAAGGGACTAGGTGCAGGCCTAAACGGTCTAATGCCAGCAGCAGATTCATCCATGTCAGACCTATCCAACATACTAGGAGAAATCATGTCTGGAGCATCAGTGAATGGAGAAAACAATTTCACCGTAGACACTACAAACTCAGAGACAAACCAGATACTAGAGGAGGCTCAATCAATCCTAGAAGGACATGTAAGACAATCCCTACCGGATCTTCCTCCAACACTTGGTTCTACAACAAAAGCGCCAGAGCCTATCTAGAGCGCTTTTTACTCAATTCTACAAAGTGTTTCTTGATCCTAGATATTGTGGGATAGCTGTACCCTAGTTTTCTGTAATTTGCAATCATCATCTTCCAGTTTTTTAGCCTCCATTGAGCTTGCTCTGAAGTAACAGAATGAATCTCCTTGTTTATTATGCTCTTTCTTCCCACTTTGAGCACCCCGGCATCTTTTGCAGTCCACCGGTTTTTTGCAAAATTCAGGCCTGACATGATTTCTTCAAGCGGCATTTTTGCAAAATGCTCTTGTAGTTTTTGCATTTGTGAATCAGTTGGTTTTTTGTTGACCGTGAGGCTAATTTCAAATCTTTCCATACTCGAATTTTGAAACATCCTTCCTAATTAGTATAAAGGTAAAAACATCTCTTCTTTTGGTTTAAAATTCCACCAGAATTTATGCAATAATCAGCAAAAGCTGGTGCCATCAATCTCATGCCAAGATTTAGAATCGTTCAAAATGCAAAGTATGGTAATTCCAAGAATTGATCATGACAAGTCAGAAATCAATGATTCTTAAATTATGGATATTACCAGTCTAGAATATGGACGAGTCAGACATACGTGCAAATAGAGTCCCAAAAGGTTTCTTGCACAAGGAAAGAAAATGCGAAAAAGGTCTCTGCAGTAAAGAAGGAATCTATTCTTCAAAACTTGGATACTTTTGTCTTGAACACATACTTGACTATGATATGATTTGCCCCACCACTGATTGTCCAAGAAACGGTCTTGCCATGGACAAACTAGTTTCTAAGATAGAAAAAGACATCAACGGAGATTTGCGCCAGATATTTTTGTGCCAGTCCTGTAACTATAGACATGACCATACTGTACATGTATAATTTTACCAAAATACCAAGTTTGAAAAGAATTAGCTAAATATCCAAAAAATTCCACTGGAGACTTAAGATATAATGGTAACAAATCGTTTTTCGGCTACCCATAACTGACCAGGCCTAGAATCGTGAGGGTTTTTCTGACTCTCTCACGATAATTACTTATCACAAAACTATGCAAACTTGACTGAGATATGACAAATGTTGGATCTAGTGTTTCTCGACATACTTTACAGATTCTGGCATGACATTGTTGATAGATTTTGAATCTTTCTTGCAAAGTTGGCATTCGCAAACAAACAGGCCCTGTTTACCCATACAGGTATCGTGTTTTTCTTCAAAGCATTTGTAACACAAAACCATGATATCCAACACTTTATGGCATCTTTGGTCTATTTCTACCCCCCTATTGGTACCAAACCAATCTGATCACGCTCCAATTTTTGTCCAATAATTGGTCTAAATTGGTCGTTTTTTGAAAATTTGGAAAATTCTAAATTTATGCTCGAAAGTTAAACCCCCTGTTATTTTCCACCATCCAGGCATATTGTGATTTTATCAAAAATGACCAATTTTAGGGGGGGTGTAACACTTGAGCGTGCTAATAACCGCCAAGGGTCAAAACACCCCCATTGCCTAGTAAGAGTTCCATTTTCTTTTTGGGTCCTGAGCAAAAGCTAAACCCCGGTTTTTGGCCCAAATTTTCTGATTCAAAAATACCACAAAATATGATCACCTGGTATAGGCATGAAAAATTCAGAAACTTGGCATGGTTTTAGTGTACAAACCCCGGGGTCTTGGACCAAAAGTCGGCAAAAAATGTCCAAAAAACTTAGTGTTGATTCATTTGAAATTTTGTTGATTGTGCCATATTGTAGAAAGTTTTTCCATTTGTTCTATTTCCAGTGCTGCAGAACTGTCCCTTTTTTTGACAGCAGTAGCAAAATCAAATCCTAGTTTTACTGCTTTAGGGACAAGTCCTTTACCCCATCAAGATCTTGGCCTTTTTTTCATCCGCTCTCCAAGTGCACAGTATTTCCAATTATCAGACAGAGTATGCTCTGCAACAGTTAGGCGGTTCGCAGATACATTGCCTCCAATTTGTGGTTTCAATTTTTCCAATAATGTCATCTAGTTTTTGAGTATAGAAGACTAGACAGTTTTCAGAGTAATTCCTAGTCGTATTGGGATATTTTGTCAGACAGTAGATGTCTTTACCATTTCTGGAATTTTTTCTCTTGCTTGAACAATTTCTATCTCCACTGTTTCTAGTGGTTCATCTACCACATTTCGTTTGATGGAGAACATCTTTGGTTTATCAAAATCTTTAGTGCAGTCTGGACAAGCATAAACCAGAACCCTATATTCATTGGGAGCTTTTGGGTTTGAAAGGCGAGGATAGTAAACTAATCTACCCCCACAATCCACGCAATATCTATTTGCGCGTCTTGTTCTGGCCAATGCGGACCTCCTGCATGTATCATCATAATATGATCCGTATTAGATCCATATTGTCTAATAGAATAAACCAAAGCGTGATCGCATTACAATGTTTCCAAACTCGAATTTAGAAATACAACATACTGAAACCTGCAAGTTTTTAATCATTGAAGTACGATAATCAAAAATTAATGTTTCAGAATTCGAGTTTAGAAATATTAAAGCGCCGCCCGCCAGACTTGAACTGGCGACCCGCTGGTTAACAGCCAGCTGCTCTACCACGCTGAGCTAGGGCGGCAACAAACTTGTTCGTAGGATAAGCGGATTTATTCTTTGCTGAATCTATTTTTCGATCTTGTCGAGTTTCTCAAAAAGATAAAGACCATCAAGAAAGACCCGGTGATCTTTGTTTTTGACTTTGGTATTTTGTTGTAGACTTCCTGCAGTCTGTGATACATCAGTCAATACAGGTCCAGTGATAATTACATCATCACCTTTTGGAACTACTTTGGTATCACCAAATATTCTTGAGACTCGTGCTGCACGTTCGCCTTGAAAGTTTTCCACGTGAATATTACCATCTTTTACCTTTACAGTGATTGGAAAGTGTGCATATACGATTTTCATTTTGAAAGTGTAGCCGTTTTGTACACCCTTGAAAAGAGTATTGATTATAGATTCTGAAGTTTTGAATATTGCATAATCTCTTTTACGCATGCCAACTGATTTTAGTATGACATTTTTTCCTTCAACTTGTAGGTCTACTGGTATTTTTTTGAATGTCTTTCTTGTCTTTCCCAATGGTCCCTGGACGTGCAATATCTTGTGGCTTACAGATGCCTTTACTGCATCAGGAATTGGTATTGTTACTTCGTGTACTTCGACTGTTTTAGTAGACAAATCCTATCAATAGCCCTCCCAAGCCGCTCTTTATTGCTTCGTGATGAGACATTACACCCTGATTTGTAGTTACAATCAACATACCACGTGAGTATGATGGCAGATATTGTTGTTCCCACTTGGCATAACCATCTTTTTTCACCTTGAATCTAGGTGTGATTGCACCACATTTTGTAATTTTTGCTAATAGCTGAATCTTGAACTTGCCGCCTTTTTTGTCATCCACGTGCTCAAATTCGCCAATGTAATTGTGATTTTGGAGTGTCTTGAGTACGTCAGTTGCAAGTCTTGATGTAGGCAATACGACACACTCGCCTTTTCTTCTTGCCTCAGTGTTGTATAGTGTTACAAACATGTTTGCTAGAATATTAGTTGCTGGCATATCTATCTCACTTGAACTTCCTAAACCCTAGCGAGTCTGCTACTTCTCTGAAACATCGTCTGCAAAGATCTAAATCATATTTTTGAATTACTGCATTATAGTCGCCACATCTTTTACACCATCTAGAACCTTTTCCAAATTTATGGACAGTTCTTCCGGTTACCTTGTAATCACGATTCTTCATGCTATACTACCTGAATCCCAAACTCACGGGTTAGAAATGCTTTTGCTTCTTCTGAAGTAATGATATGAGTTCGTCCTACACTTGCCTTGTGTTTGCTTCTCAATCTAATACTAAAACCTGGTCTTGTAAGTGAAATTGAAATATCAAGACCCAAGATTCCATCTTGTGGATCGTATTTTACTCCAGGAATATCGATATGTTCTTTGATACCAAATGAAAGATTTCCAAAGTTGTCAAATGATGATCCTTTCATTTGATTGCCCTTTGCTGCAAATAATCTCTTGATTAGAGCAACTGCTGGCTCGTTTCTTATTGTAACTGCAACACCTATTGGTTCACCCTTGTGTACTCCCCAGTCACGTTGAGTAGCTTTTGCAAATCTTGGAGAGGGTTGTTGACCTGAAATGTGTTTTAGTGCACGTTTTGCTTTTTCAATAGGTTCACCAGATTTACCTACACCCATGTTCAAAACTACTTTAGCAATTGAAATTTTCTTCATTGGAGATTCTGTTTGTTGTGCCATATCTATCACTGAATTTGTATGACAGGTTTGTCTTTTCCTACTGCCATTACCAAGTTTGCTGGAATTTCAATCTGTCTTTCACCAAGGTCAACATCTGCTCTTTTTGGCAAGATGAATGTTCCAGATTTTAGTTCAATTAGTTTACCCATACGTCCTGCGTTTACTCCACTGGTAATCATAACTTGTACTCCTTTTTCAAGAGGTATAACATCGAGAATCTTTGTTCCTGGCACTTCAACTACACATGTATCTCCCACATTTACTTTGGTGTCAGAAATTAGTGTTCTGCCGTCATGGAATCCAAGTTGAGTTTTCTTGCCAGTGATTGTTACCTTTTTAGTTACCTTGAGTAATTTTTTTGATTTTTCAGAAGAATTGATCTTGATTGGTTTTAAGACAGTCAAATCTTTTGGAACAAGTCTATAGACATCAGGAACTCCATCTAGTTCTACTACATCCATCAAGCCTATTCCATGGTGAAGTGAGTTTCTTACAACGCCATCCACTTTGACTTTTCCTCCATAGATTACAGATTTTGCTTCTCTTAGTGAAGTTGCAAGTTTTAGTGTGTCTCTGATAAATACTGCAGTTGGAATTGATACGTCTTTTTTATGACCACCTGGCTTTACTGTAATTACAAACCTCTTGTCTTTTCTTGTAATTCCCCAGAAAAGTGGAGCCATTTGTCTTTTTAGTTTTTTACTGCCAGAAATGCTAACCATTACTTAGTCCCCTTTTTCTCAGTTTTAGATTTGTCTTTTTTATCATCGGCTTTTACTTCCTTTGGTTTTTCTTTGCTAGCCTCTTTTTGTTCTTTTGGTTTTTCTTTGCTAGCCTCTTTTGGTTTTGATTCTTTTGTTTCAGCTGGAGCACTTTTTGGAGCCTTCTTTGGTTTTTGTCCTTCTAGTTTGCTTTGTCTCCACTTGTCCTCAAGATTCAATGAAGTGATGATTACGTTTGATGGATGAATGTAAATGTCGACATTTCCGCCTTTGAGTTTTTCACGCTTGATGCCCTCTATTGCAATACCTCTTTTTTCAGTAGACACATTGGTAACTTTTCCTTCAATTCCCTTGAATTCGCCACGCAATACCTTGACGCTGTCACCTTCTACTACGCGTAAGCTTTTGCAGTGATACTTGTCTTTAAGATCTTTAGATAAATGTGAACCTAATTGTTTGCTAAGTAGGTGTGACGAAGCAGTATACATCATTCTTTTTCGGATTGTAGTTGGTTTCATCTTCTATACCACCATCGATGCCAAGTTTGCAATTCTTGGATATTTTTCTGCTGCCTCTACTGCTACTGGTCCCTTGATTTCAGTGCCCTTGATTTCACCTTCTGGTGTTACAAGCACTGCTGCGTTGTCTTCAAATGTTACTCGTACTCCGCTTAATCTTCTTACGGCATATTTTTGTCTAACAATAACCGCACCAAATATTTGTCCTCTTAGTTCACCAGGACCTTTCTTTACTACAACGTTGCAAAAGTCACCAACTGCTGCAGATGGATAACGGGCAACTCTGGTCTTTGTTTTTTGGACCATCACAATTTCTAAGATCTTTGCACCTGTGTTGTCTGCACATACTACTTGAGCTCCAAGTGGAAGTGCTCTTGTAACATATGGTCTGAATTCTTGTACTCCTTTTGCAGATACTGCACGACTCTTTGTTGCGCCCATTAGGATACTACCTCAACTACAACAAAAGAGACACTCTTTGAAATTGGTCTGCATTCAGCAGTAAGAACAATATCGCCTTCTTTTACATCAATGCACTGCGGTCTGTGTGCATGCAATTTGCTTTGGCTACGTGCATATCTCTTGTATTTTATATCCAATCTTGGAAATTCTTGCTGTACTACAACTGTTTTTGGTGCTTTTGCACTGACTACTTTGCCTTGAACTAGTTTACCCCTAATACTTAGAACTCCGTGGAATGGACAAAGATCATCGTCACACTCGGTTTTTGGTGCCTTGACTTGAAGTCCTATATTTTTGGTCATGCTTTTACTCCCATTCTTTCATAAGATCTTTTTGCAATTGTCTTTCCATCTACAATAGCAGATGCGCCATTGATGGTAAATTGCCATGTAGAGTTTGACTTTGGCATTAGTTTTACACCAGTGCTAGTTTCAATTGAAAACATGGATTTAGTTTCATCAATTATTTTTCCATGCAATCCGATTACCTGCAAATTGCTAGATTGTACAATAGATGTTTCAAGTCCGATTAATTCATGACGTGTAATATTTTCAACTGTAATCATTTGGTTTTCATCTCATTTAGTCTAGTTAATACTCTTGCGATATCTCTTCGAAGAGGTTTTACTTTTCCACTATCTTTTCTTAATGTTCCTTTTGATGCTTCAATCTTTAATTTTGTCAATTCTGAACGCAACTGACCAAGTCTATCTTTAAGATCAGTCTCATTGAATTCTCGAACTGTTTTCATCTTTATTCGGGCCATTACTTGAGCTCCTCTTCCACTTCTTCAAATGTTTCCACTGTTTCAATTAATTTTTCTTCTAATGCGATTACTTCACTTTCAGTTCGTGGTTTGGTTGGATCAATTTGTGCTTCTTCGACAATTTCGATTTCTTGTGGAATTTCCTCAACTTTTGGCTTTGCCTCTTTCTTCAATACTTTTAATTCAAATTCTGGTATGAATCTCTCTTTTCGTGCAATTCTGATTCGAACTCCAATAAGACCCATTTTTGTTTGAACGTGTACGATATCTTCTGAAACTATAACGGTTGCTTGGTGTCCTGCTCTTGGGAGTACACCTTTGCTGTGTTTTTCAAAGCTAGAACGGTCACCTCTTAGTTTACCTGAAGTGGTAATTTGTACACCCATTGCACCTGCCTCCATGATAGTCTGCATGGTCCACATGACTGCACGTCTGAATGCAGTTCCTCTTGCAAGGTGTTGTGACATTCTATTGCACATCACACTTGGTTCAAGTTCTGGTTTTGTTATTTCAATGACTGAAATCTGCGGATTCTTTAGTCCAAAGTCTGTTTCAAGAACTTTAGTAAGATCACGAATTCCACTTCCTTTTCTTCCAATTACGATTCCAGGTCTTGTAACATGTAATCCGACCCTGGTTCCTGTTGGAGTTTTCTGAATATCAACTTCTGAAAAACCTGCTTCTTTGATTGCTTCTCTTAAGTAATCTTTGAGGAGCATCAATTTGTAACTATCATTGATAACATTTTTCACTGAAGACATATCTATAGTTCCTGAGCGACCAGCTCGACGTGTGTAAGAATATCTACTTTAGGTGATGCTCGTCCCATTGCACGTGGGGTGAATCGTTCAAGTTTTCTTCCCTTGTGGACTGTAGCATTTACTATTTTTAATCGGTCAAGATCCATTCCACGATATTCTGCATTTGATTCTAAATTATCAAGTAGTCTGAGAAATTCTGATGCTGCTTTTTCTGGATATCGTCCAGCCATCACACCAGTGTCTGACTTGTGACCTACTTCATTGTTATATCTCTTGAATGGAACTGCGCGTTCTAGTCTAGTAACAGATTGCAAATAGTTTCTTGCAGATTCGATAGATTTTCCCTTTATTGCATGTGCAATTTCTCTTGCATGTTTGTGTGAAATTGTTTTTTCTCTTAATGCTGCACGAACGTGTCTTGTCTTGTCATAATTTTGGAAAGCGTAGCTAAAATGCATAGATATCACTTTAATGGGACGTACAAGCTAGACCTTGATGCTCCTACACCAGGTGCACCGTGAATGACTCTCTTGTTGGTTCGTACAAATTCTCCGAGATAGTGTCCAACCATCTCTTGTCTGATTACAACTGGTAAGAATTCTTTTCCTGAATAAACATGAATTGTCAGTCCTGTAAAATAAGGCAAAATTATGACATCTCTTAGATGAGTTTTAATTTGTCCGCTTGTTTTTCCTGCTTTGGCAGACTTGACTTCTTCCAAGAGTTTTCGTTTTCCATCTGTGATACCCCTTGTAAGTGATCGTCGCGCTCTTGATGGCAAAAGTTCAAAGAGTTTTTCCAATGAAAGGGCTTGCATTTCTTCTAGTGCTAATCCTCTATACTTGTATTCTTTAACCATTTATGCTCACCATTACTTTAGTTGATTCAAGTTTGACCATATTATAGCATTCCTATCTTTGTAGCCAAGTCTCTTGCTTTTTCAACTGTCTGGAATTTTACAAATGCCTTTTTACCATATACTGTTCTGCATACGTTTAGTCCGATTGGATCTTCTTTGTAGAGAAGTTTTATTGCTTCAATGATCTTCGGTTTTGTAGCTTCTTCTCTTACCAAGAAACAAATTCTGCTTTGATTTTCAACTAGTGCAAATGTCTTTTCAGTAATGTACGGTTTCAAAATGATGTGGTTTGCTTCTTCAATATTCATTTTGTAGTCACCATAATTTCAAGATGCTGTGATTTTATTTTTGAAATCTCTTCAATAGCGCCTTTTGTAAATACTGTCAATCTTACAGGTTTTGCACCTGGAGCCAAGTCAAGAACACTGAGATTTTTTGCTTCTACCACATCTACTCCCAAAAGGGAATGTGCTGCCTTGGAAATATTCTTGGAATCTTTTACTACAAGCAAGACACTTTTTCCTACCTTTGTCATTCTGCCTCTGAGTAGAGGTTTTCCAGAACGACCCTTTAGTCTGCTTCTTAGTCTTTCTACATCTTGTGACAAGTGTAGTGCATCGAAAATCTTGGCTAGTTCTTTTGATTTGTGTATTGATTCAATCTGATCTGATACTACAACTGGAAATGATTCAATCTTGTCTACTTTGTGGCCTCTGAGTTTTACCAATGTAGAAGATGTTGTTGCTGCCAATGCAGAACACAAAGCAAGACGGTTTTCTTTCTTGTTTAACATTTTGTGTATTACTCGCTCTGATGTTGGAGGATGTGCCTGTCTTCCTTTACGTGTCATTGCAACTCCACCAGCTTGGCCTTGTCTTCCACCTCCACCGCCTGCCATTCTTGCAACTCTTGCTTGGTGGTGACCTGTTGGTGGGCTGTTTGATTCTGCAACTACGTCCATACCTGCATTTGGATATCTACCCTGTCTTTGGAAAGCGTGAGACTCCAAGTGGATGTATGCCTTGTGAATCAATTCATTTCTAACAGGAGTTGAAAATACTAGAGGCAATTCAATGTCGCCATCTTTTGCACCTGCGGTTGTAAATACTGGAACTTTCATTTGTTAATCATTATCTCCAATATCTTTGGTTGTGTAACCTTTGCTAATTTTGGTCTGACAGGAGCACGAAGTTTTACAAGTCTTCGATAAGTTCCTGGAATTGAACCGCGTATTACAATGTAATCACCTTGTACTAGACCAAAGTGTTTGTAACCGCCTGCTGGATTGATCTTTAATTCTTCATTTGCAGCATTGCTTACAATCATAATTCTGCTGTTGTATTGTGTTCTTTGATGGAATCCTCTTTGTCCTGCTCTTGGAACAGTGTACATGATTGTTGCAGGACTGATTGGACCTAATGTACCAAGAGCTCTGACACTTTTTCTTGACTTGTGTTGTTTCTTCTTGACACCCCATCTTGTGATTGGACCTTCGATACCTTTTCCTTTTGTAATTGCTGCAACATCAACTTCAACTCCTTTTTGGAATACTTGATCTATCTTGACTTCTTTTCCCATAAGATCTTTTAAGAATGCAAATTGTTTTGCAATGTCTCCGCCTTTTACTGCAACTTCAAAAACATACGGTTTCTTTTGTTCAAGTCCTGCTTTGCGTGGAAGAATTGCGGCAATTGCAAATAGTTCATCAATGTAAGAAAGAGATTTTTCTGCTTTTTCAATTCCTTTTTCATCTTGTTTTGTTTTGAAAAGTCTTGAAAGCTCTTTTGGTAAATCTTTAGCATAAACATCAAAAGTTGAATCAATTCCATATCTGTCCCTAGAGTAACCCCTGATTCCAATTATTGACATTGGTGGAGTAACTACAACTGTGCCAAGTCCGACAAGTTGTTTTCCAAAGTTCGGAGTCTTTTCACGATCGTCAATACTTGCTATACGCATACATGCAGCTTTGAAACCGGCATAACCGAGAAGTTTTGGTTGGTCCGCTTTTACATCAGGCCAAGTTCGTATTCTGGCTTCCATGCTCTTCGCTCTACCTCTTGGCAAATATGCAAGGCTTCCCCTCCTTGGTTGACTATGCTTCCTATGACCCATGGTTAATCGAAATTGTCGAAAAGCCCATTATAAGTCTATAATTAGACAACGATAAGTTTTATTTTTGAAATTAGATCTAGTGCCAAAAATGCATTAGGTTGGTTATTGTAAATATGCCTCCTATTACAATCCCTGCAACACCTGCAATCATTGCAAAAAGTAAAAATTTCTTTTTATCTAATGTTTTTTTGTTCAATTATCTTGCCACCCAAGATCCCACATTAAAACTAGTTTCGAGTCAACGTGTTCAGGACTGACAAAGTGCCAAGGATTGCCTCTTCGAGTCGGACTGTTTCTGTTGCCTGGTCTGAAAAGAAATTCAATATGCTAGATCGTGGAATATTTCCGATATTTTTTCCCAGAATCTCATAGACTCCTTTTTTTGGAGAGCCAAAGACGATCAGGACGTGTTCACGTGCGATCTCATCAAAATATTTTTGTGTCTTGTGTATGGGCTTGCCTTTTCTTGATGCAAGTATGATTGCAGAGCCCCAAGTGGTAAGAAATGTTCCAAGATTTGATATTTCCTTGACATCATAGCCCCAATACTGTGAGATCTCTTCTTTTTCTATTTGTTTTACAGATAAAGCTGGATATCCTTCCTTGAATTTGACTATGATTCTTTTTCCATCATCGTCTTTGCTGTAAAATGGGATCAGTTGCTCAAAGCCAACGTTTACAAATTTTTTTCCTTTGTATTGTACCACCACTCCATCTCTGACATCACCTGCCTTGATCTTTTTTGGATCTGATGTCTGGACATGCGATGGGATCTTGAGCGGACTAAGACTGCCTGCAAACTGGAACTCGTCGCTGATTGGATAAAGTATTTTGCGTAGATACTGTGGTGTTTCAAGATAACGTAAAAGATTTCGAAGCAACGATCTGTCCCTGTCTGATCCACTGGATTCCTTGTAGATGTGAATTGTATTTACACGAAATATCGAGCACGCTCTTGCAATCTGAGATATCTTCATTGCCTTGTCAAGAGGAGTTGGCTCTTCAGATAATGACGAGTCCGGAATAGCTATTGAAATTTTCAATGTATGTCCTGATATTGTAGCGCTATAAAATATGAGATGCTACTTTGGTCTCTTGGCGATGTTATCTTTTGCCTTGACTGCAAATTGTTCGATGTCTTTCTCACTTGTTCTTGTCAATTGCTTTGTTGCACTTGGAATTTGTGCCATCTTGATGTGTTTTACTCCATCTTTTTCTTCACTGACAAGATAGATAGACTCGATTGCCATGGCTGCGGCATCTTCTACTGACATGTCCTTTTTGTAATTCTTTTCTAGAAATTCTGTGACTTGATCTGCACCTGCTCCAATTGCTACTGCATCATATGAGATGTATGTTCCACTTGGATCAGTCAAGTATATGGTACTGCCACTTTTGTCAATTCCTGCAATGATTAGTGCAACTCCAAATGGCCTTACACCTGCATATTGTGTATATTGCTGTGCTTGGTCTGCCAAGTGTTTTGCTACTGCCTCTACTTCGATTGGCTCGTCGTATATCATTCGGTTACTTTGTGAAAAGAATCTTGCATTGTCTACTTGAGATCTTGCATCTGGAATGTAGCCTGCTGCTGCGACTCCAATGTGATCGTCTACTTGAAATATTTTTTGTGTGATATCAGAATTTTGTAATTTTCTTGGTTTTTCTTCTACTGCAAGTATGATGCCTTCCTTGCTCTTGATGCCTATTGCAAGAGTACCTCTTCGTACTGTCTCTATGGCGTATTCTACTTGGTAAAGTCTGCCATCAGGAGAAAAGACTGTAATTGCTCTATCATAACCTGCAGCTGCTGGTAGCATTTCAAAATTCATCCTTTGAAGGTTTAATTTAAGTTTATACAACTCGAAATTGTGCGTTTTGAGATCTCATTTCAGGGTCATGAAAATGTCAGATCACTTCATCCAAAATCAATCGAGATAACAACTGATCCAGATCTTACAGTAAATGGAGATTGCATCATAGGTGTAGGCGCATCAAGTGGTTGTCTTGGAATTCCAGATGAAATGAAAACATTGTTGCAAAAACCTCAATCAGTTATAACTTGCACAATATTGGTCGGTGACTTGACATTCAAGATAACAGGTCATGGTAGTGAGAAACTTACTTTGAAAAATCCACATGATATTGTGATTAGAAAAAGTAATTTCACATGTCCTCGAACACTATCAATTGGATGCGATTCTGCATCAGATTCCATTCCTCCTCAAATTATCAAGGCTTTGCAAAATCCAAAGACTCGTGGAATTTTCAGAATAGAAGTAAAGTGATTTTATTTTTGCACAAGCAACGGTACGTTGTTTTCAAACACTTTTGTCATTGCCCTGTTGACAATTTCCATCATGATGTGTTCTTCGTAACTTGATTCAGAAGACGCATTCTTGGAACTTTTTTTCTTTATTTTAGATCCTGCATTTTCAACAATATTTTTTATCACTTTTTCTAATCGGACTGAAGTGTCTGCAATTGTTTTTGAAAAGTCTGCTTCAAAGTTTGCTGGAAGTTTTGTTCCCATCACTCGAACAGATGTTCCATAATATTTCATGACGGCACCCCTAACTTCTTCCATTTTTACAATTTCAATCAGTCCGGCATTTTTTAGAACATCGATATGATGTCGTATTGTGGTGGTTGCTTTTTTGTATCCCATCTTGCTGAGCTCTTCAACAATTTGTTCTGTTGCAAGTTGCTTGTGGTACAATATTTGTAGAATTTTTATTCTTGCAGTGTCATCAAGGGCTTTGGCTTGGTCTGCGTTTGTGCTAAGTATTTTGCTTATTTTGATTTCTTTTTGGAGCAATGTAGACATTTTATGACTTTCATTTTCTAGTTCTCCTAAAAGATCAAGAGATCATATTTTTTTGTCCAATACGTAATTTTTTTTTATGCTCCAAGTTTGGTAAACCCACATCAATTTCTCTAGATGCGGTATGATACGATATGATGCATACCAACAGAAATGGTAGCACTAGTATCAAATCAATAACGATATCATCAATCTAGTACCAGTACTATCAATATCATACCTGTACAAAAAATACCAAAAATTTCAAAAAAATAAAAAATCTGGAAAAATCTGGAAACCCTGGGGGTCAAAGGGGCAACAAGGTTGGCAAATACAGTATGGCACTAAATTGAAAATTCGAGTTAAAACTTGATTCCAGTTATCTTTTCGTATGCAGTGATGTACCTTGATGACAATTCATTGCACAATGTGTCAGACAATTGCGGTGCAACAGGTTCTTTTCCTGCATTTCTATCATCTTCAAACTTTTTTTGATATCCGTTTGATGCAAGCCAATCACGCAACAGTTGCTTGTCAAAGCTTTCCTGAATCTTTCCCACTTGGTAAGAGTCCTTTGGCCATAGGCGGTATTCATCAGGCCCAATTGAATCACCAAGTATAATTTCATCACCTATCTTGCCAAACTCTAGCTTCAAGTCTGCCAACACAAATCCTGCAGCATCTGCAGCTTTGAACATTTGGCGATAAATCTCAAGGGATGTATTTTCCAGCCACTCGTACTCGCTCTTGCTTGCAAGATTTCTTTCAAGTGCATCCTTTTTTGATATTGCAATATCATGGGTCTCAGATTTTGTTGTAGGATCAAAGATTGGCGTTGGTAGTTTTGCCGCAAGTTGTGTGATAGAACCATCCGGCAATGTTACCTGGCCGTCTTTCCATCTCTGTACCAGGCTACCGTAAAAGTATCCTCGCACCACACACTCGATTGGAATCATGTTCATCTTTTTTACTACAATCTTGTCTTTGCCTTCGGTTCTGACATAGTGATTTTTGATTGGCAATTTTTTAAACCAAAATTCAGCAAACCTGCACAATACCTCGCCCTTTCGTGGAATAGGGGTTGGAAATTTTACGTCAAATGCAGATACCCTGTCTGAGAAATGAAATAAAAT